>Ga0082212_10000069_pt1 | contig 147964 bp, 131 predicted proteins | sample TergutNt197P3_FD_71548 | JGI IMG/M metagenome (GOLD analysis project Ga0082212, IMG submission 71548) | Neocapritermes taracua P3 segment gut microbial communities from Petit-Saut dam, French Guiana - Nt197 P3 | ecosystem: Host-associated > Arthropoda: Insects > Digestive system > Gut ... | reverse complement strand
CAAAAATCTTCGACAATCTTTATTGCGGCGGTAAAAAAAGCGCCCTTGAACTGGCCCAGATTGGACAGAAGGCGGAAAATGTTTACTTTGGGAAACCATGCGGCCTCATGGATCAAACTGCCTGCGCATCCGGCGGGGCGGTTGCCATCGACTTTGAGGACTTGCAGAACCCTGTTGTAAGCGGCGTTGCGTTTGATCCTGCCGCCGCTGGTTTCGCCCTGTGTGTGGTCGATACCAGGGGAAGCCATTCCGACCTGACGCCTGACTACGCCGCGATTCCAACCGAGATGAAAGCCGCCGCCGCATTTTTCGGAAAAACAGTCCTAAGGGAACTTGATGAAGAGGCCGTCCTTGCGCGCCTTACGGATCTGCGGAAAGCAGCGGGCGACAGGGCCGTGCTTAGGGCCCTGCATTTTTTCAGCGAGAACCGCCGGGTGGACGCCATGCTCGCCGCCCTTGTAGATATGAACTCACTTCCGTCAGGCAAAAAAGGGCAGGCAATGGAAAACTTCCTTGCCATTGTAAGGGAATCCGGGGACTCGTCTTCTGAATGGCTGCAAAACATTTACTCACCGAAAAACCCCGGCGAACAGGGCGTGAGTCTTGCCCTTGCCCTGACAAAAAATTTCCTTAGCAGTTGCCGCCCCGCAGGCGCGTGCCGCGTTCACGGCGGCGGCTTTGCCGGAACCATACAAGCCTACCTCCCCCTAGAAAAAATAGAAGACTACAGAAAGCTGATGGAAAAAACATTCGGGGAAGGGGTGCTGACGGTTTTAAGGATCAGGCCCTGGGGGGCCCTTGAGCTGGATTTTTCGGCAGACTCAATAGGGTGAGTCTTTAGAATGAGCAACGAAGTTTTTGCAGAGTTGAAAAAAATCAGCTCGAAACTTGCGGCTGACTGCGGCGCCTTGCGTTTTGGGCCAAAGGTAAACGTGGTATACAATCCCCTTGTTTACGCAGCGCGCCCGCACAATATGTACATTGAACTCGCTGGCGGCGGCCCAAAGAAAATAATCTTTCTCGGCATGAATCCCGGCCCCTGGGGAATGGCGCAGACAGGCGTACCCTTCGGGGAAATCGCTGCAGTGCGGGACTGGCTTGGCGTAGAAGCGGCGGTGGATAAACCCGAAAAGGAGCACCCAAAACGTCCTATTGAAGGTTTTGCCTGCACGAGATCCGAGGTGTCCGGCCGCCGCCTTTGGGGCCTTTTCAGTGAGCGCTTTAAAACGCCGGAAAACTTTTTCCGTGAACACTTTGTCGCGAATTACTGCCCCTTGGTTTTCATGGATCAAGGCGGCGCCAATATCACCCCTGATAAACTGCCCGCAAACGAAGCCAGCCCCCTCTTTGAGATTTGCGATCGCGCCCTGGCAGATACAATTACACTATTAAAGCCGGACTGGCTTATTGGAATAGGGGGCTTTGCGAAAAAAAGAATTGATTTGGTTTGCGGGAAATTTTTTGGCGAAACCGGCGCGCATAAATTTTCCGCCGCGCAGATACTTCATCCCAGCCCGGCGAATCCACGGGCAAACGCCGGCTGGCAGGAAGAGGTGACAAAAACCCTTGAAGAATTCGGAATCTGGAACTAAGTATATTCAAATTTTTTTGTATGCCAGATGGTCCGTCCCTCATATTCACCGGCATGAATAAAACAGTCCGTAAAAACATTTGGAACTGATTGATCAGGCACTTCCCCGGTAATGGTTAGACGGCCCGGCTCTGCTTTTTTTGTCCCCAAATGAGAATGATAATCAGTACCATAAAAGACTTCATTCACACATTCTTTGATTGATACGCATCCAAAAAATCCACCCATACCTGTTGTAATTAAAATTATGAATTTAAAACATTAATATTTAAATTTAGTTCTTTACCTTTATCCAGCATAAACTGATATGCTTCATCGTAATCATTATGAATAATTCCGTCAAGAATTGCGTCTTTAATTGCTGATTTTATAGCGCCAACCTCTCGACATGGCGATAAACCGAAAACGCTCATTATCAGTTCGCCGGTTATAGGAGGTTGAAAATTCCTGATACGGTCTTTTTCTTCTATTTCTTTCAGTTTTTGGCGAACCAATTGAAAATTAGCTAAAAACCGTTGTTCTTTTTCTTTGTTTTTCGACGTAATATCGGCTTCGCACAACATCATCAAGTCGTCTATATCATCGCCGGCATCGAACAACAAACGCCGGACAGCAGAATCCGTAATGGTTTCTTCGCTCAACACAATAGGACGCATGTGCAATGACACCATTTTGACGATATACTTCATTTTTTCGTTTTGAGGCATTTTCATTTTTTTGAATATGCCGGGAATCATTTTTTCGCCCACATAATCGTGGTTGTGAAAAGTCCAGCCAAGCCGTTCGTCCCATTTTTTTGTACGAGGCTTACCAATATCGTGCAACAAAGCCGACCAACGCAACCAAAGATTGTCTGTTTTCTCTGCCAATCGGTCGAGCACGGTCAGCGTGTGCATAAAATTATCCTTATGTCCTTTTTTCTCTTTTGTTTCTGTGCCTTTTAAGGCTGATAATTCGGGGAAGATAATTTCGAGTAAACCGCATTTGTCCAACAGAATAAAACCGACCGAAGGACGTGGCGAAAGCATAATTTTATTCAGTTCCTCGATAATTCGTTCGTTGGAAATAATGGCAATCCGTTCTTTGTTTCGGATAATGGCATTGAATGTTCTTTCTTCCAGAAAAAAACCTAATTGAGCAGCAAAACGAATGCCTCGCATCATGCGCAATGGGTCATCACTAAACGTAATATCGGAATCTAAAGGTGTTTTCAGCACTTTGTGTTTCAGATCGAAAAGTCCGTTGAACGGGTCAATCAATTCGCCGAAACGGTCGCCGTTCAAACACAACGCAAGTGTGTTAATGGTAAAATCACGACGGTTTTGGTCGTCTTCCAGCGTGCCTTCCTCAACAGTTGGTTTTCGAGAATCGCTTTGATACGATTCTTTGCGTGCACCTACAAATTCGAGTTCCAAATCGCCGAATTTTACTTGCGCTGTTCCAAAATTTTTGAATACAGACAAATATGCTTTTTTACCTAACGCTTTACTCACTTTTTCGGCAAGTTCAATGCCGCTACCAATAACTAAAACATCAATATCTTTCGACGGGCGATTCAAAAATATATCGCGCACAAATCCGCCAATCACATAGCATTCGCGATTGAGTTCGTCGGCGCAATTTCCGATAAGTTGAAAAATTTTATCTTGTAAATGCTCCTTCATTTGACTACTTTTCGATTGAATTCATCAAATTTTCTATTTCTTCATCTGCTTTTTTCAACTTTTGCTTGCAAAGCGCAATGAGTTCGGTTGCTTTTTTTACTTTTATGCTTAACAAATCGATGTCGATTTTTTCCGCTTCAATTTCTTGTAAAATCTGCTGAATCTCGTCGATTGCTTCGTTATAAGATATGTTTTTTTTTGCCATCTTTATAAGAACTTATTTTGACGAACAAAGATAATTAAAATATCGTTTCAGTTTTATTTTATTCATTACCTTCTTAAATATTATCCAGCAAAACACTGATACTTTGAACATTTTCTACTGTAGTATCCACAACGATTTATTCAATATTGCTTAACAAATTTGATTCAAAAGGTCATTTTATCTTCTTCTTGTTTTAATTTCTCCGAAATTTTTCCGAAATTTGCACTAAAGCTATCTGCTTAAACTGCATGACAAAATAATTCGAATAATAAAATCATAGTTCAAACAATGCTACGACTATCTGGAATAACAAAAAAATTCCCCGACGGTGAAAACTCTTTCAATCAAGTACTTCGAGGTGTAAATATGAATATCGAAAAAGGCGATTTCGTCGCTATTCGAGGTGCATCCGGCTCGGGAAAAACCACATTGCTTTCCATTTTGGGAACGCTTCTTTTGCCCGACGAGGGAAGTTATGTGCTTGATAACGTGCAAATCAACACGCCAGGCGTGGATTATTCTGCCGTTCGCAACCAAAAAATCGGATTTGTTTTTCAAGACCACCGACTAATGCATCAACTTACAGCTTTGGAAAACATTTTGTTGCCAACGCTCGCTTTTCAAAATAAAGCCGACGATGCACAAATCAATTATGCCAAACAACTGATGGAATTGACAGGCATTACTTCAGTCGCAAATCAATATCCCGAAACTCTTTCGGGCGGAGAAGCCAGCCGCACAGCACTTTGTCGGGCGTTGATAATGAAACCTTTGCTCGTATTGGCAGACGAGCCAACGGGACAACTTGACGCTGAAAATGCCCGAAACATCGCCTTAATGTTGGCAAAAATCAACAAAGAACTCGGTACAACTATCGTAATGGTAACGCATTCCGACGAAACTGCCGGCGTTGCCAACCGAATTTTGACATTAGAAAATGGTGTTTTAAAATGAACAACAGACATTTAATTATAAGGAATATTTCCAAGTATAAGTCTTTTTATCGACTGATTGCCATTGCCGTTGTGGTGGCAGTGGCAGTCATCACTGGCAGTCTTGTGGTGGGCGATTCGGTACGCACTACACTTGTCAAACGCGTTGATGAACGGCTTGGAAAAACTGAAACAATCATTTTTTCGAAATATTCTTATTTGAATGATTCGATTCTTTATTTATTGAACGTAGAGACGCAATGCATTGCGTCTCTACAGCGCGGAATTTTATTGATGAATGGCTTCGTTTCCGTATCGGGACAACTCACACCTGTAATGGTTTGGGGAACAGACGATTTGGAAATAAAAAAAGGGCAAGCAAAAATCAACAATGCACTGTTTAACGAAATAAAATCTGCGGATAATATTGTTTTGCGCCTACCTTCCGCAGGAATGGTTCCGTTAGGCTCAATGTTCGTAACAGACACTTATACAACGAGTTTGAGATTAGAATTAGACGGCATTATTTCTGTTGAACAAGGCGGAAATCTCAATTTAAAAAACGAGCAAACAATACCTTTTAATATTTTCGTCAATCGCGAAGAACTTGCCGAAGCAATGGACATTTCGGGAAAGGTCAATGTTATTTTGTTCGACCGAATTATTTCAAAAGATGAATTTGCTGCTGCGTGGAATTATGAATTGTCGGGATTGAACGTTGAAACAAAAAACGGCATAACAACTGTAACGTCTGACCGAATTTTTATTCAGGACCAGGTTGTGAAGACGTTGCGTGCAACGTCTTCACAAAACCGAATTTATACCTATTTGGCAAATTCTATTCGCAAAAACGACGAGATTATTCCGTACTCATTCATCACTGCCGTTGATTTTTACAACGGACAACCTGTAAATCCGAATGAAATTATTCTTTCTGATTATGCCGCTCGAAGGCTGAACGTTGATTTGGGCGACACGGTTTCCGTCAGTTATTTTGTTTCGCGACAATTCAAAACGTTGGTCGTTGATTCCGTTTTTCTGAAAGTAGGGAAAATTGTACCGATAGAAAATTTACAAGCTGATAACAGTTTGAAAGCAGATTTTCCGGGTTTATCCAATGTAGAGCACTGTACAGATTGGAACAGCGATTTACCAATTAATATGAATTTGATAACAGACGATGACGAGGATTTTTGGAAAAAATACAAAAACACGCCAAAAGCAATTGTGCCTTACGCTACTTTGGCGCCTCGTTGGGAAAATGCTTTCGGAAGCGCCACCGCTTTACAAATCAGCGATACGAGCCGCTTAAAAGATTTGTCGTATGAAATGTTTGATATTCAGTTGATTTATCCTCGCGAAACAGGAATTACCGCTGCCAAATCGGGCGTTGATTTTTCAAGTTTATTTCTCTCACTCGGATTTTTTATCATTATTTCTGCCGCAATGCTGATGATTGTGCCGTTATCGGAAATGCTTTTCCGTCGGCGCAACGAACTTAATCTGCTCAAGGCAACAGGATTTTCGCGTAAGCGCATTGCACGATTGCTTTTGCGCGAAAGCACGCCGATTGTTTTCATTTCCGCCATTGTGGGCGTAATTGTCGGATTGCTTTATACTTATTTGGTTTTATTCCTGCTCGGAACCGTCTGGAAAGGTGCAACGCACACCGAAGGTTTTCGCATGTATCCCGATTTAATGACTATCGCCGTCGGAATGTCTGTCGGCATCGTTTTTTCGTTGTCGCTGTTGTATATTCGGATTGTGCGGACATTAAAAAACGCTCGTCATTGCGGGCTTGACCCGCAATCTCACGCTTTCTTCTGGGGATTGCGGGTCAAGCCCGCAATGACGGGAAAGAGATTGACGTGGGCTTCGATATTTTACAATAGAAAACAGGCGATGTTGTCGTTCATCACGTTGGCTTGTGGTGTGTTGATTGTTTTTTCGGTTGGATTGAATCGGCAAGGATTTGCCGACAGTTCGCAAATTCGCACAGCCACAGGCGGTTTTGCGCTTTGGGCTGAAACTGCCGTTCCTGTTTATCACAATATCAATACGGAAGAAGGACGCACCAAATTGGGATTAATCGATTTACCCGAAGAAGCGCACGTCATACAACTACTGAAACACAGCGCCGACGATGCAAGTTGCCTCAATCTCAACAAAGTTGTAACGCCAAATGTGTTGGGAATAGATATGAACGAATTGATAAACAGTGATTTTAAAATTACAAAAACCATTTTCAACGATTCGGGTAAAGACGTTGTGCGCAACGTCTCTACAAAATTCCAAATCGCCCAAAATTCCGTATATCCAGCATTGGTCGATGAAACTGTTTTGCAATGGAGTTTGGGCAAAAAACTCGGCGACACGCTCGTATATCTCGGCGAAAAAGGCGACACTATATACATAGTTTTAGCCGGCACACTTTCAAATTCCATTTTTCAAGGCTCTATTTTAATTGATAAGAATTTATTTTCTGAAATTTGGAGTGAAATTTCGGGCAGTGAAATTATGTTGGTCAATGTACCTGAAAATGAAATTGAAAATACAAAAACGCTTCTCTCGCAAGCATTGAACAACTACGGTGTTCGCGTAATGACAACCAACGAACGAATGCAACTATTTTACAGTGTTACCGATACTTATCTCACTATTTTTCTAACGTTAGGCGGATTGGGTTTGTTGCTTGGGATTTTCAGTTTCATTATCGTTGTCCGCAAAAATTTACTTGCGCGAACGAAAGAAATAATACTCTATCGCTCGCTTGGCTTTGACGAAAAACGGATTTTCAATTTGCTTTATAGAGAAAATATAATCATACCTGTTTGCGCTATTTTCGTAGGCGTTTTTGGTTCTTTGTTTGGTGTAATTTTTGGATTTGGTAATGTGAGTGTTGGAATTTGGACGCTTGCAGGTTTGTTTTTGGTGGGTTTTGTTTTTTGTGTGATGTGGTTTGTGAAGAGTTCGGTAAGGGAGTATTTACTGAAAATATGAATTCAAAGAAAATAAAGTTTATATTTGCAGTTGTTGAATACGTAATGAATTAAAAAATAAAGAATAATGTGTGTTACGATTTCTTTCTTATGAAAAATTTTGAAAATTATTAATGCTTATGAATTTAAATGGCTATTATGGTAGGAAAAATATTAAATACAATAGATGTTTTTGGTGTTTCGAATGACACCGTTGAAACGTATGTTACGAGAGAAAAAGTCGACACCGCCTTTTTAGAGGGTCTAACAAAAAACAAACACATTATTGTTTATGGCGCTTCTAAACAGGGAAAGACCGCACTTACAAATAAACATCTACAACCTGAACAATACATTCGAGTAAACTGTTCGCACAATTCAGCACCAATTGACTTATATAAATCAATAATTAGACAACTTGGTATTGAATTTGAAGAAGCAAGAGAAGCAACTACCACATTTGCAGGCGAGACAAAAGGTGGAATTAAGGCGAGCGTAAAAATACCATTCCTAGTTGCTGTTGAGGCAACGGGAGAAATTGGAGGTGGTGTTGAAAAAGAAGACAAAACCATTTATAAAACAGTTGAATTTAATTTAGAATTAGCTCAAGATATTTCAGAGTTACTTAGACAGGTTAATTTTACCAAAAGAATTATTCTTGAGAACTTTCATTATTTAAGTCTTGAAACTCAAAAACAACTTTCAATTGATCTTAGAATATTTGAAGACTCTAACATATTATTTATTATACTAGGTATTTGGAGAGAAAAAAATAGACTTGGTCAATTTAATGGTGATTTATTGGATAGAATGATTGAAGTTCCTGTGGAACCATGGGAAGTTGAAGATTTAAAAAGAATAGTTAATGAAGGAGAACCTCTTTTGAATGTTAATTTTCAAAATGTAGTAGACAAACTCATTGAAACGTGTTTTGATAGTGTTGGTGTTTTTCAAGAATTATGTAAAGAGGCTTGTTTTGTTGCCAAAGTGAAAAATACATCTGAAGATACAGTCGAAATAACTGAAGAACATGTCAAAAATGCAATCGAAAAGAAACTTGGGGATTATTCGAGTAGACATATTAGATGCTTGGAAGCATTTGTTGAGCAAAAGGCAAAAAGTTCGGATGAAACGCCACTTTACATTCCATATTATTTTATTAGGGTGTTATTGTCAGAAAAGTTCGAAGAAGTGACTAAAGGGTTAAAAAGAAGAAGCATACAAGAACAGATAAAACAAATACACCATAGACCTAATGATGTTAGACCTTCTGATATGGGGTATTTTTTAACGAATCTTGTAACAAATCAAATAAAGAAAAATATTTCTCCACCAATATTTGACTTTGACATTAGTACTTCTTCTGTAAAAATTATCGATTCAACTTTTTATTTTTTCCTTAAAAACTGTGATAAAAGTGAAGTTTCAGATAATATATCTGCCCCAGATGGAATATGATCCTATTGACATGATAATAAGCAGTTTCGAAAGTGAGAATATCTTATGTTCTGCCAAATTTAGAATTCGGTAACAGTAAATATAAGTATTTTTAATGCGAAAAAAGAAAAACCAATGAAAATCCTCCTAATAACTCCTGGTTCAGGCGACACATTTTACTGCGGAAACTGCTTCCGCGATAATCTACACGCACAAGCTTTGCGCAAAGCCAGGCAAGATGTGGTAATAATGCCTCTATATCTGCCGCTTACCGATAAATCGTTTCGCGCCGATACACCTTTGTTTTTTCCGGCGACATCTTACTATGTTTCGCAAAAGTTTTTCGGAAAAAGAAAAATGCCTCGTATTTTTGAAAAAATCCTTAATTCCAAATCCGTCTTGCGTTTAGCCTCATCTTTTTCGGGAACGACATCGGCAAAAGGGATGGAACAAATGACGCTTTCGATGATAAAAGGCGATGACAAAAATTTTATCCTTCAGACCGAAAAATTGATTGACTGGATTGTAAATCACGATCGTCCTGATATTATCCATCTGTCGAGTTCGATGTTGATTGGCATTGCAAAAGCAATTAAAAATCAAATCAATATTCCGATTGTTTGTTCGTTGCAGGACGAAGAAATTTGGTTGGACAGGCTCGAAAGCCGATATGCACAAGAGGCATGGAAATCAATTGCACAAAATGTAACATACATCGACCGATTTATTGCATCAAGTGAATTTTATAAATCGGCGGCATTGAATAAAATTCCCGAAATCGGCGAAATAGATATTGTTTATCCGGGCGTAAATATTGAAAAATATCAAAGCCCCTCAACTCTCCATAGGGGAGCTTTGCAATCGTCCGTCAGGAAAGTCTCCCTTAAGGGAGATTTAGAGGGCTTTACTATCGGTTTTTTTTACCGAATGAATTACGAAAACGGATTGGATATTCTTGCAGAAGCGTTTGTAAAATTGAAAAGCGAAATTCCGAATTTGAAACTAAAAATCGGCGGTGGTTACACGCGCGAAAACAAGAAATTTGTGAGTCAAATTCAGAAAATTTTACAGCCTTACACAACTGATGTTATTTGGTCGGAACATTATAATTTAGACGAACATACGACTTTTTACAAAGATATTTCACTAATTTGCGCTCCATTGCGATTCGATGAAGCATTCGGATTGTATATCTGCGAAGCTTTTGCTGCCGGTCGTCCGGCCGTTATGCCAAACACAGGCTCTTTCAGCGAAATTGTCGGAAATGCCGGTTTATTATACTCGCCCAATGATAGCGAACAATTGACAAAAGTGTTAAGAAAAATTCTAACAGATAATGTTCTATACGAAAAATGTAAAGAAAATGCGTTACAATTATCACGTGAAAGATACAACGATGCTGTAACAGCAAAAAAACTGTTGGAAATTTATCGTAATTGCCTTTAAATTCTATTTCACTATTACCCTTTCACTTGCCGAATGACTCACAAACTCCGGTGCATATTGGCATTGTATATTCGCTATACCGTTTGAATATTCACCCGCGCGGCTCGCCCAAAGATTATATTCAAACACATAAGTTCCTCTTGGTAAGAAATTGAAAAAGTATTGTACCGAAGCATCTCTCGTAGTTTGGTAAAATCCAACTCCTTCACGCCAACGGAAACCCGAAAGTTGCTCCACAGGCTCAAAACAAGAAGCTCTCATATCTTTCAAGGCGAGATATTCCATATCTCTATCAAGATTTATGGTTAAGCGCACAGTAACTTTATCACCAATTTTTATGGAAGATTTATCGGAAAGCGGTTCCATAAACCTACCTTTTTCATTCATTCGTTCCACAAAAAGTTTTTTATCAATGCTCAAACTGCCTTGCTGTTTTTCTATTTTGTCTATGTTTTCGAGATATTGCCAATAAGCTGCGCCCCAAGCGATTCCTTTGCCTGTTTTTGTAACAGAAATATTGGCGAGATTTGGCGTAATATCATTTCCGGTAAATGTTTTTTGAATGTGTCCGGTGCCGGCTTCGGCTTTGTCGTTAAGCACATTTCCGCCAACAGTTACCGTAACGCCGATATTATCAGATGTCCAATCATTACCTTGCATCAGCAAAGCATAAACAGCATTAATTGTAGAAATTTCCGAATCCCAAATTTGTATTTGCTTTTGTTTGAGGAGCCAAATTTTCATGTTGTCGATTTCCGTTTTATTGTTGGAAATTTCGGCAAATGCTTCGATGAGTGCGCTTTGCGTTTTTATTGCCGATTGATTCCAAAAATATCCATTTCGATTTGTTCCCCAAAACATTCCCATTTCGTCAGATGTTCGGCTGTTTTCGCGCAACGATTTCAAAATATCATTTGCAACAGATTTTTTGTCTACACGATTCATCACAACGGCAGTCAACGCTTGTCCGTACAAATTTTGTTTTGTCCATTGTTTTGCCATTAAATCTTGATAAAAATTAAACGCTTCTCTTGTATTATTCGGAATGGAAATATCTTTATATGAACTTCTTACATAATGATAATAAATTTGTATAGGCGAAACGGAAGATTCGGTTTTATAGTTTTTGTTATTTCTTTTCAATCGTTCAAAATCGTCTTTTATGCAAAAATCGACAAACGAAATGGCTCGATTCAACATTTCTCTTTGTTCGGCTGTATAATTAATGGCGTTCATTGCGTTGAGTTTCGCCATTCCATCTAATATAAACAGCGTAACAAATCGGTCTTCACGCATTCCGTTAAACCAAGGAAACGCGCCGTTTGACAATTGCAATTCGGCAAGTTTATCAAACATCGATGCGGTTGAATTTGCTAAATTATTCAAGTCGAACAACAAAGCAAGACGCTGTTTGCGCTCGCTGTCGCATTGCGCGTCCATTACCCACGGCGTTTCTTCGAGCAAGATGTTTTTTAATTCTTGATTTTTTTCCAAATTGGACAACAAGGCATTTTTAGAAACGTCTTGTTTTTTCCACATTTCAAAAACAGATTTTATCTTCGGATTGGCGTTTACAATGTAACTGCCAAGCGTGTTGGCATAGTAAGCCGAGAACAACGAAATAGCATTTTCATTGGTTGGCACGCTCAAATACGGAATCGCTTGCACCCCATACCAAACAGGATTAGCAGTAAATTCCACCGTAAAACGTCTTGTTTGCAACGTTGGCGAATCGGCATTTTTCATTCGCGTAAACGTAAAATCTTCGGTGCCTTCTCCGCGCATGTTCATTCGCATACTTTCGGTAACAAGTACTTTTTCGGACAGCACAGGCACCAAATGTTGCTCACCATCAGAAAAATCGGCACTTTTTGCCAGCACGCGGAAAATCAACATATCGTATTTGTCCATAACATTGTAATTCCAACTCACAGCAACAGTATTGTCGGCAGTTACATTAAAATCAACCGTTTGTTGCGCAATTACTTTTTCATCAACAGGATTTACCACTTCCAAAATCGCTTTTCCTTTTATCGCTTTTTCGGTCAAATTAGTAACATTTGCCGTCAAAACCATTTTATCATTTACGCGCACAAAACGTGGAACATTGGCGGTAATCATCAGCGATTTTTGGGTAACAACACTCGCCGCTAATTGACCGTATTGCAACGCAACTGTATGCGCCAATCCCATAAAATTCCAGCGTGTAAGGCTTTCGGGCATTGTAAACGAAAGCAATACTTCGCCGTCTTTATTTGTTCGTAATTGTGGGAAAAAGAAAGCTGTTTCTGCAAAATTTTGGCGAACATTGATATTTTCCGTTGCAGAATACGATAAATCTTCTCTCATATCTGCTTGTGCTGTCATTGGCGCAGAATCTTCCATTATAACATAATCAGCTTCATCATCAGACACATTTTTCAATGAAGAACCGCCTCTTAATCTCATCTGCGAACCTATTTCTGGATCTCCTGAACCTGTTACAACAGCCAAACCCGCAACTCTTCCTTGCAAAAGTTGATGAATCCTTGAATGAAACGCATTAAACCAATTCAAATTATCGAACGCCAATTCATTTACAGATAAAAATCTTCTATTAAAATTAAGCCAAATTGACGACCTTCTTCCTGTCGGCGCGCTCCAATTATTGAGCCAAACGCGAGTAAAATTAGGCGCAGGCGCAAAATTCCATTTGTTTGGTCTGAACATATCAAGCGAAGCATCGAACATCGTTGCCAACAATTCGGCATTTACGGTTTTTCCGTTGCTGTCGGTAATTTTGATTGTCCATTCTTCTTGTTGTCCAGGCAAAAGTTTGTCGCGGAAAGTCGTAAACTTAATATCTAACGTTCTATTTTCTTGCTTTTTGGTGATTTCTATTCTTTCGGTAAAGAATTGTTGGTCTTTCATAAAAGTCAATTCCAATGTTACGCCGTTGCCATATTGCGCTTTAAACGGAATTTCAAACATTCGCAATTCATTGTCGAAATCAAGCCATTTACTTTCGAGCAATTCTTCGCCTTTGAGCAGTTGGAACAATACGTTGACGTTGTTGGCAGATGTTCCGAAAAATATCTCGGCATTTTCGCCAACGGTAACTTCTGTTTTTTGTCTGTGAATAAATATGTATTCTTTATCGGCTAATTTTTTATCTGTTGTCGAAAACAATATAAAATCGCGCATAGTAGTGTTTTCTCTTCCTTTTTCGTCTTTGGCTGTGAGTTGCAAGCGGTATCTGCCCGATTGTAGAGACGTTGCGCGCCATGTTTCTACGGGAATTTTATTTGTTTTTGATAAATCAAGCGTTCCCGAAAGCGCTTGTTCGCCCACTATAATTTCGTTGTCGTCGAACGATTTTCGCGGTTCAATCCTAAAAAGTTGATACGTAACGATTGTGTTGATTTTTTCGCCGTTATTGTTCACAGCGGTAACAGTTATATCCGTTTCGCTCTCTTTTTGAACGCGTGCCGAAAGGTTTGTGTTTAGCTGAATACTATTTTCCGAAACGGTAAAATGAAATTGTTGCCGTTGCGTTTCGCCCTTGCTGTCGGTCGATTCTATATATAATGTATAATTCTGACTATTAAACCGATTATTTCGATTTTTTTGCGGAACAAAAGACAGCGAAAATTCGCCTTGTTGGTTGGCGGTCAATGTACCGTTTGTAATTTCTCTTTCCGAAAAAGGTGGTCTTCTGAATCCCCAAAAACGTGTTTGTTCTACGATTCGATACGTTAAATCTGCATTACTTGATGCAAATCCTGCGTAATTCATTACGCTTCCTGTCAATTGGATAGTGTCGCCAAAAGTATAAGCGCCTTGAATATTGTTAACATTGATTTCGATGCTCGGGCGTTTGTATTCTTCCACTAAAAAAGAATAGTTTTGGTCGTTGCACTGAATGGTAAATCTTCCCGAAAGCACGTTTTGAGGCAAAATAAACTCTCCTGCAACGGAACCAAACTCATTTGTTTTCAGCGACAATGTGTTTAGTGTTTGCCAATTCGCGTCTAACAATTTTACTTCTATCTTTTTATTTTTCAGGACAGATACATCTGTTGGCGTACGATTGTAAGCAATCGCCTTGAAATAAACCGTTTGTTCGGGTCGATAAATGCTTCTGTCAGTAAAAATCGAAATTTCTTCGAGCGTTCTGTCTTGCGGTTCTCGCCAATTGTTAGTCCACAAACTATTCAACGGAAAATTTTTATCTTCGCCGACAGTAATTGCCGCGAAAATATTTTGATTTTTTGCGTGTTGATACGATACAAAACCGTTTTTATCACTCACGATTGTCGCCAATGGAGTGAGTGTTTGCCTACGGTTTTCGTATTTACTCTCGAATAATCTTACCGACGCTTTTGGAACAGGTTGTCCTGTTATTCTATCCACTACAAAATATTCGAGTTTATCAGCTCGTTGGCGTTGAATAAGCGCCAATTTTGATACGAAAAAATCGCCTTTTTGCGGTTGTCCTGTTGTGCCTTTCGACACAATTTCGTATTGATAAATGCCGTATTCAAGTCCGTTAATCGTAACTTCGTGTGTTTGCTGTACAAACGGCATCGTTTGCGGAAATTCAATTTGTTGAGTGCCGATAAGTTTACCGCTAATGTTTTGCCTGTCGGTAAATCTTTCGGCGGTATAAGTTTCGATATTTTTTTCTACTTTGTAAATATTGAGCGTTGCATTTTTCAGGTTTTTATAGTTTATTCTAACCGTTATTTCGGTATTCGGATAAATAAGCTGATTCATATCTGCGTTCAAAGTCGATTGTGTTATCTGCGTTTTTATGTTCGCCAATACGTTGATTCTGCTGTATTTTGGAAACTTTTTCATTCCTTCTTCGCAAATGGAAAATACTTTTTCCAACAATTCATTTGCTTCCGCATCTTGTAAGTTACGAGCCGTTTCCATATAAAAATTGGCTTTTTCTATCATTATTTCCACCGAAAGCGGATTGTTTTGGAATTGTTTTTCCAGCATAGAAAGGCTGTTCAGGTAAAGACTATCTCTATCATCGGCGAACGAATAAGTATATACAAACCGCAACCGCTCTAAATCGGAGTACAAAAAAGCATCTTCGGAACCGTTGGTATGCGCTTTCAGCAAGTTTTGGTAAATCCGAATTTGTTTATCGGCATTAGTATCCGTTACGGGAATTTTCATAAAATCTTTTGCGGGTGCAAAAAAAGTTTCATCTAAATTTTTTGGTGTAAATTCTTCGCCCGACAACAAATCTAATGCGCGGTACGAAAGAAAATCGAACATCGTTGGACGAAGATGTCGGCTGTCATCGCCTAAATTCAGAATATCGGCGTACTTAATTACTTGCGTTTTAATCAATTCTGTTTTTGGAAGAAGCGACGCTTCAAGATGTTCGACCATTTTGTTTGTAAAAATATTTTTGCTCCATTCTTCCATATTTTCGGGAACGAAACCAACTATCGCCGTGCGTTGATTTATTCTGAACGCATTCTCTTGATAAAACCGAAAATACATTTCCGCCAACATGGAATGAAGCATCGCTTGCTCGACTTTATCGATGCTTTCTGCTGTCATTTTTTCCACTACGGAAAAAATTTGGGGCCATTCTTCGTCGGTGCATTGGCAGTTACGCTGATAACCGATTTTATACATCAACGCCTTGATTACTTGCGGACTATTGTTTTCTTTTACCGCTTTGGCAAATATTTGTTCCACAACAGCATGAGCAGATTTCGGCAATGATTTTTTATCAAAATCTTCTACTTGTTTCCAATAATCAGCAAACGTTGATGCTTGGGCAGCCGATAATATGGTCATAAAAAGAATGATGAGGAATGTTTTTGTTTTCATGATGTATGATTTTATTTCTGGATTGCTTCGTGCCTCGCAATGACGTATTATTTTTGAGTTTCGCGTCATTGCGAGCGATAGCGAAGCAATCTATACTTTTCTACAAATATAACGCAAAAACGGATTCAATGGTATTTGAATCCGTTTTTTTTCTTAAACCTGTCATTCCGTGCTTGACACGGAATCTCCTCAAATGACATTCCTATTTATTAGGAGATTGCGGGTCAAGCCCGCAATGACAACAAGGTTTTTAAATCTTGAATCTAATATGACCTCGCAAAAATAACTCGTTGTGCCGAAGGTTTTCCGGTTACCATACATTTGCCCTGCGTTTTATCGCCTTCCAATGGAATACAACGAATGGTGGCTTTTGTTTCTGTTTTTATCAATTCTTCCGTTTCTGGCGTTCCGTCCCAATGTGCTAATAAGAATCCGCCTTTTTCGATTTCTACTTTAAATTCGTCGTAGCTGTTTACTTCGCGAGTAACAGACGCGCGATAATCGTACGCTTTCTTGAAAATATTTTCTTGAATGGCTGTCAATAAGTCTTTTATGTACGTTTCAATGCCTTCGACAGCAACTGTTTCTTTGGTTAATGTATCGCGACGGGCGATTTCTACCGTTCCGTTTTCTAAATCGCGCGCACCCATAGCCAAGCGCACCGGAACGCCTTTTAATTCGTATTCGGCAAATTTCCAACCTGGTTTTTTGTTGTCGGAATTATCATATTTTACGCTGATGCCTAATGCTTTCAGTTTTGGAATAATTTCAGCTACTTTGGCGTCAATTTCGGCTAATTGTTCTTCATTTTTATAAATAGGAACAATCACTACTTGATAAGGTGCTAAATTTGGCGGCAGCACCAAACCATTGTCGTCGGAATGTGTCATAATCAATGCGCCTACCAATCGCGTAGAAACGCCCCAAGAACTCGCCCAAACGTATTCTTCTTTGTTTTCTTTGCTGATGAATTTTACATCGAACGCTTTGGCGAAGTTTTGCCCCAAGAAGTGTGATGTGCCGGCTTGCAACGCCTTACCGTCTTGCATTAATGCTTCGATGCAATACGTATCCAATGCACCTGCAAAACGCTCGCTGGCTGTTTTCACTCCTTTAATCACAGGAATCGCCATGAAATTTTCAGCAAAATCGGCATAGACATTCAACATTTTTACGGTTTCTTCCAACGCTTCTTCGCTCGTAGCATGAGCGGTGTGTCCTTCTTGCCAAAGAAATTCGGCAGTACGCAGAAACAAGCGTGTGCGCATTTCCCAACGAACGACATTTGCCCATTGATTGCACAAAATCGGCAAGTCGCGGTACGATTGAATCCAATTTTTATATGTGTTCCAAATAATGGTTTCGGAAGTCGGACGCACAATCAGTTCTTCTTCCAATTTTGCCGTCGGGTCAACAACTACGCCACCGCCATTCGGGTCGTTTTTCAAGCGATAATGTGTTACCACCGCACATTCTTTGGCAAAACCTTCTACGTGGTCGGCTTCTTTGCTCAAAAATGATTTGGGTATAAACAACGGAAAATAGGCGTTTTGATGTCCTGTTTCTTTAAACATTCGGTCAAGCTCGGCTTGCATTTTTTCCCAAATGGCATAGCCATACGGTTTGATTACCATGCAACCGCGCACGGCTGAGTTTTCGGCTAAATCAGCCTTCATTACTAAATCTAAATACCACTGCGAATAGTTTTCGCTTCGTGAGGTTAATTCTTTTGGCATATATTTTTGGTTTATAATTTTTATGATGCTATTTTAAGGTACGAAATCCACACCTATTGAGGATGTTAGGTTGTACACATCGTTTCTTTTGCCCATTAGAACAATTATATCATTGTGGCGAAATTTATAATCTGCATCGGGCATAAACTGCACCTCTGCTCCGCTTTTAACAACAAGGATATTGACGTGGTAATGCTGATGTAAATTGAGCGTTCTGATATTTTTACCCACCCAATCGGAAGGAACAGCAATTTCAAAAATCAAATATTCGCCGGACAACTCAAAATAATCAAATATACTATTTATATTGTAACGTATTGCCAATTTTTCGGCATATTCACGCTCGGGATAAACAATCTCATCTGCACCTATCTTTTTAAGTACTTCTATCTGTACATCTCTACTGGCTTTTGTAACAACATATTTTGCACCAAACTTCTTTAAAAGTGATGTAATGACAATGGAGGCTTCAAAATTTTTTCCGATAGTAACAAAACAAATATCGAAATTACCTACACCCAAAGCACCGAGCACATTCTCGTTAGTACAGTCGCCAATTATATAATCGTTAAATATTAAAGAAATATCTTGCTCTAATTTTTCTTTCTCATCTACAACCATAACAGAATTACCAAGCTCTTGCATCTTCATTGCCAAATGCCTGCCAAAACGTCCCATACCAATTACTAAAATAGATTTTGTCTTTTGTTTTCGTTTCATAAAAATAGCTCCTATACTCTTTTAGATTTAACCAATTAATATTTTTTCAATAGGTCTTTCAGCAGGAGGATCGATGCGTTTCTTTGCAAGAGCAATCAACAATGTAACCCAACCTACTCTGCCTGCAAACATTAAAATTATAATTACAATTTTACCTGTTATGCCCAACGAAGATATAATTCCTATTGAAAGACCTACAGAACCAAGTGCAGACACTGATTCAAATAACGCTTCTTTCAAAGTAAATGGCTCAACTGCACACAAAATAAAAGTTGCCATTATAAAAACAGATGTATAAATGAAAACTATGGCGGCGGCTCTTTTCACTGTTCTATCATCTAATCTCCGTTTGAAAACAACCATACTGTGTTTCTTTCTGAATGAGTTAAATGCATTAAGAACCAATATTGCCAATGTTGTTGTTTTAATTCCGCCGGCAGTGGAACCGGGACTACCACCGATAAACATCAACAAAATAGTTAGAAAAATGCCAGCTTCGGTCAATTGAGCTGTGTCAACAATGTTAAATCCCGCTGTTTTTGACACTACGGACTGAAATAGGGATATGGTAATTTTTTCGCCAGTCGTAAATTCGTTGAAAAGATCGTTAGAATCAAATAAATAATACAATATGCAACCCGAAAAAAATAAAATTCCAGTAACGGACAATGCTATTTTTGAGTGTAAAGAATACTTACGAAATTGAAATTTTCGTATAATAATGTCGTCAAGCACGATAAAGCCAAGACCACCCGCAAAGGTAAGCAGCATTACCGTTGTTATAACTGTTACATCGGTGGTGTAAGTTGTAAGCGATGAAAACTCACCGAATTTCCCCATTAAATCAAAGCCTGCATTACAAAAAGCAGATACGGAATGAAAAACAGCATTCCACAAACCGGCTGTAAAACCCATTTGCGGACAAAAGCGCACTGCAAGTGCTATCACACCAATTGCTTGAATAATAAGCACTATTGTAACAATTCGTTTAATAAGCCGTACAACTCCGCCAAGTTGCATAATTCCTGTTGATTGCGCCAAAAGTTGCCTTTCGTGTAAACCAATTTTTCGTTTTAAGAAAACCGAAAATATGGTAATAATAGTCATAAAACCAATACCTCCTGTCTGTATTAAAAGCAAGATAACAACTTGACCAAAAAATGACCAGTGTGTCCAAGTATCATATATTACAAAACCTGTAATACATAACGCACTTGTGGAAGTAAAAACAGCATCAACAAATGATGTCCATTCGCCGATTTTTGACGAGACAGGCAGACAAAGCAAAAAGCCTCCGAAGAAAATCAGTAAAAAAAAGCTGGATACTATTGTTTGTGTATATGTAGGTTTAAAATTTAAATTCATATATGAATGTTACCATATTGTTTCCATTCTTTGCTATCGCACGAATCCTTTCGCATGATATAATCAATCATTTTCACTTTTTGTTAAACTACTGTTGAAATGTTACTGCTGTTTTATAATCGTCTGTAAATCCCCAATGCGCCGTAAATATATACTCGGCAGTTGGAATATGGCGAATAATCTCCATTGATTCTATTGCTTGATCGTTATCCATATCAAAAAACGCAGGAATCGGCGCAATTTTGCCGTCTTTCAAGCTCAGAATATCGCCGGTAAATAGGTATTTATCATTAACTAAATAAGCCGTCATTCCGCTGGTATGTCCGGGAACGAGAATACTTTCGACCTTCAAATTTCCTATTTGAACTACTTGATGATTTTCCAACAGAATGTAGTCGGTACGAGGAATCGAATTGCCAAACCACAGAAATTTTGATTTCGTGCCGTTTATCATTTGCTCTTCTTCTTTCGACATATAAAGTTCGGCATTGTCGAACAAACCCAATGCGCCGACATGGTCGCCGTCGGTATGAGTCAGAAATACTGCAACCACATCGTTAGGATTAATGCCTAACTTTTTCATTTGTTCTGCCACAGTCGCCTTGTCGTTTGCGCAGTCAAAAACAATGTATTGCATGCTGTCTTGCATAATGAAAACATTGGCAAAATCGTCTTTTACCACAAAAATATTATTCACAATGTGTCCTGTTTTCATCGGAGTAAACCCGGACATTTCAGATTTCAGTTTCAGCGACATTCCGACAAATGCCAATATCAATACGCCTACGATAATACCTGTGATTATCAGTATTCTTTTCAAAATTTTGCTCATATCCTTTCTATTTTTACTCAATCAATTTTCTATATCTAATTCGTTTCGGCTCTTCGTTGCCCATGCGAAGTTTTTTGTTTTCTTCGTATTCGGAGTAACTTCCTTCAAAGAAAAACACCTCTGAATTTCCTTCAAAAGCCAAAATATGTGTACAAATTCTATCTAAGAACCAACGGTCGTGCGAAATAACTACGGCGCAACCTGCAAAGTTTTCCAATCCTTCTTCCAGCGCACGAAGTGTATTTACATCAATGTCATTGGTAGGTTCGTCAAGTAGTAATACGTTGGCGCCTTCTTTAAGCGTTATTGCCAAATGCAAACGATTTTTTTCTCCGCCTGACAGCACGCCGCATTTTTTCTCTTGATCGCCACCGGTAAAATTAAAGCGCGACAAATAAGCACGTGCATTGACATCTTTACCGCCAATTTTGATTAATTCTTGTCCACCCGAAATTACTTCGTAAACGGTTTTTTCGGGGTCGATAGAAGCGTGACTTTGGTCGGCATAGCCTATTACTACGGTTTCGCCCACATCAAATGTACCTTTATCGGCTTTTTCCATTTCCATGATAAGACGGAATAAAGTCGTCTTTCCTGCGCCATTTGGCCCGATAATGCCCACAATTCCGTTTGGCGGTAACATAAAATTAAGGTTCTCAAACAATAACTTATCGCCATACGCTTTGGATACGCCAACAGCCTCAATTACTTTATTACCCAAACGCGGACCGTTTGGAATGAATAATTCAAGTTTTTCTTCGCGTTCTTTTTGGTCTTGATTCAATAATTGGTCGTAAGCATTCAAACGGGCTTTTCCTTTGGCATGGCGTGCTTTTGGCGCCATACGAACCCATTCTAATTCGCGCTCTAATGTTTTGCGACGCTTGCTGGCTGTTTTTTCTTCTTGCTCCAATCGTTTGGACTTTTGTTCGAGCCACGAAGTGTAATTTCCTTTCCACGGAATGCCTTCGCCACGGTCGAGTTCGAGAATCCAACCGGCTACATTATCAAGGAAATAGCGGTCGTGCGTAATCGCGATAACTGTTCCGGCATATTGTTGCAAATGCTGTTCGAGCCAATCGATAGATTCGGCATCGAGGTGGTTGGTAGGCTCATCGAGCAATAATACATCAGGTTGTTGCAACAACAAACGGCAAAGCGCCACACGACGACGTTCGCCTCCAGACAGATTTTTTACCGAAGCATCTTCAGGCGGACAGCGCAACGCGTCCATAGCGCGTTCGAGTTTGCTATCCAAATTCCAAGCATCGAGTTGGTCTAATCGTTCTTGCACTTCGGTTTGGCGTGCTAATAGTTTGTCGAAATCCGCGTCAGGGTCGGCAAATTTTTCATTGATTTGCTCAAATTCGGCAAGCAAATCAACCGTTTCTTTCACGCCTTCTTGTACGATTTCCTTTACGGTTTTGGTGTCGTCAAGTTCCGGCTCTTGTGCCAAATAACCAACGGAAAATTCTTTGTCGGAAACCACTTCGCCTTGGTACGATTTTTCGATACCTGCTATGATTTTCAGCAACGTTGATTTACCAGAACCATTCAAGCCGATAATACCGATTTTAGCGCCATAAAAGAACGATAGGTAAATATTGTTCAATACTTTTTTTTGCGGGTTAAAGGCTTTGCTTACACCCACCATCGAAAAGATAATTTTTTTGTCGTCGGACATACTATTTAATTCAAAAATTTAAGATTTAATATTCAAGATTTCGGAAATGCAAAAATAAAAAAACAATTTCGCATTCGCAAGGATAAAAAAACACTTTTATACAACGTTGATTTTCAGCAAATAAAAATAAAAATGCACAGAAAATTCAAAAAAAATCTGCCATATTCTTGCGTAATAATAAATATAGCTATATCTTTGCACCGCTTTTAAAGAAAAGTATTATAAAGGAGAGCCAGTAGCTCAGCAGGTAGAGCACATCCCTTTTAAGGATGGGGTCCTGGGTTCGAGCCCCAGCTGGCTCACTAAAAAACAAAAAAAAGATTTCAACTTATTGAAATCTTTTTTTTGTTTTTATGATAATCCCTCGACTTCTCCGTTCACAATATCAATATTTATTGCTTGCGGTCTTTTCGGAAGTCCGGGCATACGCATAATTTCTCCGGCAATGGCCACGATAAATTCTGCACCGTTGTTAATCACAATATCATTGATTTTCAGTTTGAACCCTTTTTCAACACCGTAGGCTTTCGGATTGGCGGAGAACGAATATTGTGTTTTAGCAATGCAAACGGGGAAATGTTCGATGTCCATTTGCTTGGCAAGTTTTAAGATTTTTTCGGCGCGCTCATTGAAAACAACAGATTCGGCGCCGTAAATTTCACAGGCTATCTTTTCTATTTTGGTTCTGATGGAATCGCCATCATCGTAAGTGAAACGAAGCAGTGCGGAAGGTGTTTTTTCAATCGCATCTACCACCACTTGCGCCAATTCCATTGCACCGGTTCCGCCTTCGGCAAAAGCGTTGTTTACGGCAAAACCAACACCTTGTTCATGGCAATGTTCCCGAAGCAAATTTATCTCATCATCTGTGTCTGTTGCGTACTTATTGAAAGCAACAACAATACTTTGACCAAACTTTTTAAGGTTTTCAATGTGCTTGTCAAGGTTTTCAAATCCTTTTACAAGTCCTGCTTTATCCGGTCGTTGAATGTCTGCCAACGGCACGCCGCCGTGCATTTTTAGTCCTTGCGAAGTGGCAACAATAACCGTCAGTTTTGGTTGTAATCCGCCTTTTCTGCATTTGATATTGAAAAATTTTTCGGCACCGAGGTCTGCTCCGAATCCAGCTTCGGTAACTACATAATCGCCGTACGTCAACGCCATTTTGGTTGCTGCTATTGAGTTGCATCCGTGCGCGATATTGGCAAACGGACCGCCATGAATAAAAGCTGCAGTGTGTTCTGTGGTTTGTACTAAATTAGGACTAATGGCATTTTTCATCAGAACGGCAATGGCTCCTTCGATGTGCAAATGCTTTACTTTTACGGGATTATCATTAAAATCGAAACCGAGTAGAATCTCTCCTACTCTTCTTTTTAAATCGTCTAAATCTTTCGATAGACAGAGAATCGCCATAATTTCAGACGCAGGCGTAATGTCAAAACCTGTTTCTTCGGGAATACCGTTGGCGCTACCGCCCAAACCGGTAACCACTTTGCGCAATCCGCGATCGTTGACGTCTAACACTCGTTTCCACAAAATTTCTTTTAAACCGATGCCGTCTGCACCGCGATTTTGGTACAAATAATTATCCAACAACGCCGAAATCATATTGTTTGCCGAAGTGATAGCGTGAAAATCGCCCGTAAAGTGCAAATTGATGTCTTCCATCGGCAGCACCTGCGCATAACCGCCGCCTGCCGCGCCGCCTTTCATTCCGAAACATGGACCCAAAGACGGTTCGCGCAACGCAACAACCGCGCGCTTGCCTATCTTTTCCAATCCCAACGCCAAGCCGATGGAAACGGTTGTTTTTCCAATTCCTGCTTTTGTGGGAGTGATAGCAGTAACCAAAATCAGGTTACCCTTTTTTATTTTTTCTTCGTCAATTAGTTTCACGGGAATTTTAGCGACAAATTTTCCGTAATTCATTACTTCGTCGGAAGGTATGTGAATTTCTTTGGCTATTTCTTCAATTTTTTTCAGTTTAATACTTCTGGCGATTTCTATATCTGTTTTCATAATGCAAACCCCTTCTAACTTCCCCTCAAGGGGAAGAACCGGAAAGGTACGGTTTTTCTTGTTATACAATAAATATTTTTTTGTTACTTCTGCAAAAGTTTCCTTTAGGGGTTATTTTCTTATCAGTGTAAAATGTCCTATTTTAACTTCTCTACGTGGCGCCGTAATAATATACCAATAATCGGTTGACGGCATCGGCTTTCCTAAATAAGTTCCATCCCAAGGCGTATAGCGATTCGCATAGCTCACAAGTTTTTTGCCAAAACGGTCATAAATGTTGATAATGTATTGACCTTCCAAACAGTCTAAATTATTGATTATCCATTTATCGTTTCTGCCGTCGCCGTTGGGCGTGAAGAAAAGAGTGGGTTCTACTTCGCATTCTTCTTGAACGGTTAATAATAATCTTGCCACACCTTCACAACCGTTTGTATTTAGATGAACACGTGTTTCTACAAATGTTCCTACTTCTCTTTGCACCGGCAATCGGAATCCGTTGCCAACATACGCTCGATTTACAAAAATGGTATCGAACATCAATGTATCTTTTACAAGAAGCACTGTCAAATTCAAGGTTACAACGCTGTCGCAACCTAATCTTGTTTTCAACGTTTCTGTATAAATTCCTTCTTCTCGGTATATTCTACCGGCAAATTGGTATCCGGTTCCTTGACAAACGATTGCTATGTGCGGATCCATAACGTATGTTTCTCCAAGTGCTAAAGTCAATACTATGGTGCTGTCGCAACCATTTCGACTTGGTAATGTGTGGAAATATGTTCCGCCATCTGTCAGAATTGTATCGAAAAAATCATAAAATTCGCCCGGACAAATCGTTACAGAAATTGGCGTTGTGTAAAAAATTACAGATAAATCAATCGACACAATGCTATCGCAATGAAGCCTTGTTTGTAATGTATCGTAATAGATTCCGGGCAATTTACGATACTGACCGCCAAAGAAAATGCTATCGCCTCGGCAAATGCTTGTTGGCATTGGTAAATCGCGATAAGTAGGATTTACTGTTAAATTCAACGTAATGATACTGTCGCAATTAAATTTCGTTTTCAGTATGTCGATATGAATACCTGCCGATTTATAAAATCTTCTGCCAAAGAAAATACTGTCGCCTTGACAAATAGTTCTTGATACCGGTAAATCTTGATAAACAGGATTTACTGTTAAATTCAACGTAACAATGCTGTCGCAATCAAATCTTGTTCGTAGTGTGTCGGCGTGAATACCCGCCAATTTATAAAATTTTCTACCAAAGAAAATACTATCGCCTTGGCAAATAGTTCTCGAAACAGGTAAATCTTGATAAACAGGATTTACTGTTAAATTCAGCGTAACAATGCTGTCGCAACCAAACGCAGTTTGCAACGTATCGGTATAAATTCCTGCTACTCTGTAATAATTCCCATTGAAAAGAATACTGTCGTTAGCGCAAATTGTGGCAGATATAGTATTGTATTTTATTGGATGGACTGTTATTGGAATGATTATTTCCGGATTATTATTGGAAGTGTCTGCCACGCATCGCACCGAGAAACCGCTCGCGCACCTGCTGATAAGAGCATGGCACAAACCGCTGTTGAAGTACAAGCTGAAAGCCTCATTACCAAATGATGATGTCGCCCTACTACTCCAGTAAGCGCCCGACGTGCCTACGTGATTCAACGAGCCACTGCTTCTATCACGGTCTCCAGCTGCGGGCAAGAAAATGGTTTCATCGCCACTGCCGAATACACGACCAGCCACTCCGTTTACTGTTGTCCATTGACTGCTGGCATTGATAAGGTTCGTCTGTTCAGTGCGCGTAGGGACACGCCAACCTGGAGGACAAGGACAATTAGCTGATTCCCATTCTATTTCTATTGGCACAGTAGAGTCCCAAGTTGTTCCGCCATTAGAATTTATCATTGGGTCGGTGCTGCTCCAACCAACGTTTCTGTTCCATTGGTAAAACATTCCGAAATCTTCGGGATTGGCAGCAAAAATTCCAGGTGCATCTACATTGCGCGTTGCCCAAACAATGCCATTAATGTCTACACCGTCTTCAGAACTTCCTCCAATTAATGAACAACCATTAGCGGAAACAAGACTATGCAGAATAAACGGATTTTCGCCTGCTTGCGTTGCTGCAAATGCCGCGCTCATACCCGAAATTGTAATGCTTTGTCTTACGCCGTTGAAAGTATAATTCAGTTCAAAAGGTACAACACCTGTAAAAACTATATGAATGCTATCATTTTGGCAAACTGTGTTTTCCAAGATTGTAAACGAAGGTGTGAGATTTACTGTTAAATTCAACGTTACAATACTATCGCAACCTGCTGTGGTTTGGCGATTAAAAATAAATGTATTTGTTGTTGTGCCAATCTCAAAAATGGTATCGCGCCAAGTGAATGGCAATTCATTTTCGCAAATAGTTTCATTTTCGATTTGTTCGAATATCGGTTTTACCGTCAAATTCAACGTTACAATACTATCACAACCAAACGATGTGAGTAAACTGTCAATTACTATCGTATCTCTTTGAACATTTGTCAAATTAAAATTATACTGCATATAATCTTCGCCTTGGCAAATGGTAGCGTTTATTGGATACGACACTGATTCTCTCACGGTTACCACAACAGTATCCGTACATTTGCTGATGCTAGCAAAATAAATATCATCTAACCCAAAATCGTTTCCGCCACCGCCTATATTTTGATTAATAATCGAAATAGAAGCCGTAGTGCTTGTGCCGCTGTTCCAAATAGTGTAAAATTGTCCCCAACCTTCTGCTCTCGTGGGAGATATAAACGTTTCACCCAGCAAATTACCATTAATCCTAAATTGCATTTCGGCAAGACCGTTATCGGTGTCTGAGATATTTGCCACCCACGTATAAAACACATAATCGGTATTAGGCACAACGGTTACGTTTTGCTGCCAAACAACCGTATTGGGCGTGTTGCTGCCATTCACTGCCATAAACCTGCCCGAAGCATTACCTTGTGTATGGTCGTATCTGGTTGGAAAATTAGGATGTGTATCTTGCGCATCGTGTGTAATGGTAAATACACCTTCGGGCATAAGACAGTGAAATGTATTGCAAAAAACATAGTCGCTCGTAAAACCAACGTTTCCTGCCGAAAAATCGCCATTTACAATTAAGTTTGTATTTCCATCGTTAAAACCTGTGAGTGTGAAAGTGGTTGTTTCAGAAACAGTTGCGGTAGTAATTAAACTTGTCGGGTCGGCAACTAATTCGGCCGGTTGCCATTCGTAGAAACGATAAGCATTAGCTTCATCTACACCGTTCAATCGAACTGTTCCCGGATTGCAAATCATAATATCTTCGCCTGCATCTATTTCGCAAGAAATAATTTCACATACTTGTACTGTCAAATTCAACGTAACAATGCTGTCGCAACCAAAAGTAGTTTGCAAAGTGTCGGTGTGAATACCTGCCAATTTATAAAACCTTTTGCCAAAGAAAATACTGTCGCCTTGGCAAATGGTTTCCAAAATAGGCAAATCTATGTAAACAGGATTTACCGTTAAATCTATAGCGACAATGCTATCGAAACCTAATGTTGTTTGCAATGTGTCGAAATAAATACCGGGTTCTTTATGATAAATACCGCCGAAGAAAATACTGTCGCCTTGGCAAATGGAAATAATTTCTAACGGAATTTCACACGACGCAATCAAAGTACCTTCTACCGTTTTGGTTGTTACATTGTCGTCCATAAGAACTACCATTTTTATTTGATAAGTACCATCGGCAAGATTTTTACTCCAAGTGATTTGATCTTGTGCAGCGATTTCTTCTACATCGTCGATATACCACTTCAAAAATTCGGGCTGTGTACTTACATCTCCGAAAATTTCGGCACGAAATTCTGCCGGTCGCGCGCAAACAGTATCGGAAGCCAAGTCTTGGTAATGAATGTCATTTACGTAAAAAGCAGCATCTAATGTGCGCATAGCCGATGATGCCAAATAGTAATAACTTTCTGCATCGCCTGTGCCATAGCCCATAACAATAAGTCCTCCAAGTTGATTGGTAAAGAGATATGACGACGAACTGCCGGTAAGCCGCAAATCGTAAAATGAATAACCGGAAGGATGGTCGTACCACGTACCACCGCTCAAAGGCAACTCCGGTCCGGTACCTATTTTTACCGTGGTATTATTTTTGGTAGCAGTAGGAGTAATGATCATAGCATGATGTCTATTTAACATGGTATTTCCGGTAGGAACAAACGGAGCAATCAAAGCCGATTTCACGGTTTGTTCAATAGAAGGCACCCAAGCCTGTGCCGGATCTGAACTGATAGGAAATGGATTATAATACCCACCTGTAAGAAAAGCGCATACTCCTATCGGCTTATCGGCTTGGATAAAACAACCCATGGCAGACAACGATATTTCCAACTCTACCCAATCACCCGCATTAAGATTGGTTAATGTGGTTTGCCCGCCCACAACATTTCGTATTGTTCCATCTGTAAGCGTAATATTTGTACCATTTTGCGAAGCCATGATACGTACAAAATCACGTTCTCGATAACTGACCGGTACAAAAAAGTTTTTCCCCCAAGTGTTAACCGGAGCTAATTGTTGAAATATATGATCTATAAACGAAGTTCCATTAGGTATATTAGGTCCTTGATTTACAGCAAAAAAAGCTACCGGTTTGTCGGTAGTAATACGAGAGCCTGTCATATCGGGAGAAAAAGCATAATAATATACTTGTCCTCTATTGAGAGTATTTACCAACGTACCGTTATGGAACACTTGAGTACCGTTTTCGGTAGCCACCACCGCATAAGCATCATTATACAAAGTCGTCCGATATGAAATTTGATAATAATCGGTTCCCAAAGCCGGTCCCGGCAGTATATTGGTAGCATCGGTAGTAGCTGAAGTTTGGTTGAGAGCATAAGCTGTAACAGGATTGTCGCTTGTGATATGAATACTATGATTGGTTGTACCTGTTGTCGAATTGTACGCAGCTTGCTTTTGAGGCTCGGTAAGATTATAAGTAAACACACCACCGGCAGCAACAGAAAAAGGCACGGATGTGCCCAAATTGGTAAAATAAATAGTTCCTGTTGCTGTTTGATCGCTTCCTACAATACGTATTTGCAAATTTATGGAGGCAGGAGAAGTATTACCCGTATTCCGACCAAAAGTCAACCAGAAGTCAGTTCCTTTGGTATCCACCTGCGCACAAAGCAACGAAGCACTTAGCCAACACAAGGTAACAACAAGAAACCTATATATATGCTTCATATCATAAATTGTTAAAGGTTAGAGTCTGTTTAATTTTTTTCGGCAAGTAAAAGTAAATCAAAATTTCTAATATTCAAGTAAATAATACAAAAAAATGAAATCTATGTAATTTTTTCAACAAATATTTCCATCAATCGAGAAACGGGATAATCGTGAATTGCATTTAATTGTATTTTCACATACCGGTGTCGCAACAAATCATTTTCATTATCCACTTGCATTACATAAAAAGAAGTATTAATAATTCGATGGCTCAATACATGTTTAATATTATCTAATTTAAGAGTTATGGCAACATCGCCCATATTATCAGTCAATTGCAAAAAAGCTTCTTGCTCCGGCAGTTCCGAAATGTCAACTTTATGATTGGTTTCTATCAACGGAAATTCGTACAAGTTTTTCCAAATATCATTTCCTTCCCGCCTTCTCAAATAAGTATATCCGCCGTTTACTATCATTATGTAGTTGAAATAACGGTTTTGAGGAGCAGATGCCTTTATTTTCACCGGCAGTTCATTTACTTTATTTCCTGCCAAGGCAAGGCATTTTTCTCGCAATACACAACCGGCGCAATCGGGCGAAACGGGCACACATTGCAGCGCTCCAAATTCCATAATGGCCTGATTGTGCAACGCCGGTTCACGTACATTCAACAGTTGTTGCGCCAACTCTTGAAACTCCTTTTTTGCCTTTGGAAGGTTGATAGGCATTTCGATAGCAAACAAACGCGCCAACACACGGTACACATTTCCATCCAGCACAGCATATGGCAAATCGTATGCAAACGAACAAATAGCCGCTGCCGTGTATTCGCCAATACCTTTCAACTGCAGCACCTGTTCATATTTGCGAGGAAATATGCCGTTACACTTTTCCATGATTTGTTTGGCAGCCGCATGCAAATTTCGAGCACGGCTGTAATAGCCGAGCCCTTGCCAGTATTTCATCACTTCATCTTCGGGAGCTTCGGCAAGTGAAGCTACATCGGGAAATCTTTTTACGAAACGATTGAAATATTCCAACCCTTGATTAACACGAGTTTGTTGCAAAATAATTTCCGATATCCAAATGATATACGGATTTTTAGTGTGCCGCCAAGGTAAATCACGGTTGTTTTTGTTGTACCAAGAAATAAGTATAGAGTTGAAATCTTTCATAATTAAAGGCGCGAAAGCACAAATGCACGAAAGCGCGAATTTTATTGTTTCGTTATTTTCAAAATTAAAATTTTATTTTTACAGACTAATTTTCTGCAAATTTAATACTTTTTTTATTCCTTTCGCGCATTCGTGCATTCGTGCTTTCGCGCTTTTAAATTTCAAAAGTTAATTTTTTAGAAAAATAATTTTCACAAACGTTTTTTTATTGACCGAAAAAGCAATATATTTGCAACCCAAAGTTTTAAAACAAAAAAATTAAGTATAACCCAATAAATTTTGTAGAAATGACAAAAGCTGATATCGTAAGCGAAATTGCGAAAAAAACAGGTATTGAAAAAAACACTGTATTACAAACAGTTGAAACATTTATGGACGAAGTAAAAGCATCTTTGGCTTCGGGCGAAAATGTTTATTTAAGAGGATTCGGTAGTTTTATTGTTAAACAAAGAGCTGAAAAAACAGCGCGCAACATCTCTAAAAACACAACGATTATTATCCCTGCACACAATATTCCGGCATTCAAACCTGCCAAAACTTTTGTTAACGAGGTAAAAAAATAATTGATAAATAATTTCTAAAAATTTACTAAAATGCCAAGCGGAAAAAAAAGAAAAAGACATAAAATGTCAACTCATAAAAGAAAAAAAAGGTTAAGAAAAAACAGACATAAAAAGAAGAAATAAGTTTCTTTTTAACGAATTAATTTATAGAGCAAACTTAAAGCTAATTCTTTAAGTTTGTTCTTTTCGTCTTTATTTATAAGGGAAATCGTGAACAGTGAAATCGTAGTTGACGTAAAACAAGCGGAAATTTCAATCGCATTATTAGAAGACAAAAGCCTTGTTGAATTAAACAAGGAAAAAACTGATGTGTCCTTTGCCGTAGGAGATATATACCTGGGTAGAGTTAAAAAAGTAATGCCCGGACTCAACGCTGCTTTTGTAGATGTAGGTTACGAAAAAGACGCTTTTATTCACTATTTTGATTTAGGCTTTAATTTTCGTGCCATCAATTCGTTTGTTCAAAAAATTAAGGAAAATAAGCAAAAAACTAACGGCATTCCTAAAATCAACAAAGAAGACGAATTAGTCAAAGAAGGTTCTATCTCCGATGTTTTAACTACCGGACAAAATATTCTGGTTCAACTCACCAAAGAACCCATTTCGACAAAAGGTCCCAGACTGACCGCCGAAATATCCATCGCAGGTCGTTATCTGGTACTGGTGCCATTTGCCGAAAAAATTTCGGTCTCAAAAAAAATAAAATCAAGCGAAGAACGTAACCGTTTAAGGCAGTTGCTACTCAGCGTAAAACCCAAAAACTTTGGCGTCATTGTCCGAACAGTAGCCGAAGGCAAAAAAGTAGCAGAACTCGATTCTGAGTTAAGAGTATTGACTAAACGCTGGGAAGACACTGTTCAAAAAATGCAAAAAAGCGAAGCTCCCACCCTTTTATTAAACGAAATGGGCAGGGCAGTAAGCATTTTGAGAGATGTTTTCAGCGCCGATTTCGAGTCGATATACATTAACGATAAAGAGACTTACGAAGAAATTCGCGATTATGTTACGCTTATTTCGCCCGAACAACAAAATATTGTCAAGCTGTATGAAGATGCAGAGATACCTATCTTCGACCACTTCAATATTACGAAACAGTTAAAATCTTCATTCGGCAAATTTGTTTCGTTAAAAAGCGGAGCTTACCTCATTATTGAACACACCGAAGCACTTCACGTTATAGATGTGAATAGCGGCAACCGCACTAAATCTACCAACGACCAAGAAACCAACGCATTGGAAGTAAATTTATCTGCAGCAACAGAAATTGCCCGTCAGTTAAGACTGCGCGACATGGGCGGTATTATTGTAGTGGATTTTATAGACTTGCATCTCTCGGCAAACCGGCAAATTTTATTTGACAAAATGCAGGAATGCATGAATCCGGATAGAGCAAAGCACAAAATATTACCGGTAAGTAAAATCGGCTTAATGCAAATTACGCGTCAACGCGTAAGACCCGAAATGCACATAGACACAAGTGAGTCGTGTCCAACTTGTTTTGGGAAAAATATAATGCAGCCGTCTATTTTATTTGTCGATAAATTGGAAAATAAAACAGAATACCTTGTTAATCAGTTAAAAGTCAAGAAGTTTACACTCTATGTACATCCTTATGTGTATGCATTTATAAATAAAGGATTCTTCTCGCTCAAATGCAGATGGAAATTCAAGTATAGCTTTGGAATCCGTGTTGTACCGATGCAAGAATATGCTTTCTTACAATATAAATTTGTAGATAACGCAAAAAATGAAATAGATTTGCGGGAAGAAACAGAAATAGAACCGGAAACAGAATAATTTAATAACCTTTGTCATTCCGCGCTTGACGCGGCGCTTGGCTTTGCCAAGAATCTCCGATGTTTTGCAAGTCAAGCCCGCAATGACAATTAATTTTAATTGTATGATAAGTTTCGACAACATCAACAAACCCAACTTCAAGTACACGCTGCTGTATAAATATGTAAATCCTGTTCATAATTACATTTTTTACCGCAAGTTTTATGTGCTCAACCAAGAGCGTATTCCAAAAGGAAAACCTGTAGTAGCCATTTGCAACCACCAAAACGGATTGTCGGACGCGCTCGGTATTTTGTTTGCGTTCAAAAAAGACGGCAGATATCCGGTTTTTATTGCACGCGCCGATATTTTCAAAAAAGAAATCGCGGCAAAATTGTTGCGTTTTTTGCGAATTATGCCTGCATTTAGAGCGGTTGATGTCGGTACAGAAGGATTAGATGGCAACGATGCAATTTTCAATAAATCTGCCGAAATACTTACCGAAAACGGTGTTGTGTGCTTGTTTCCCGAAGCGGGACACGAAGATTGCCACCACTTAGGCACGTTTAAGAAAGGTTTTGCGCGGATTGCTTTCAATGCCGCTGAAATGACCGACTTTAAAGAGCCGATTTACGTTCAGCCGATGTCTAATCACTATTCCGATTATTTTGCTATACGCCCCAAATTAATCATCACGTTTGGCGAGCCGTTTACGTTTGAAGATTTGTACGATCTTTACAAAGAACATCCGCAACGGGCACAAAAAATGCTTGCCGACCGCGCACGTGAAAAAGTAGATGCGTTGATGCTTGACATCATAGATAAAGAATTATACGAAGAATACGACACAATTCGCACAATATACGATAGAGAGCTCGTTGCCAAAGAAGGCAAAAAGGCAAGCTATTTCCCCAATCTGTTGGAAGCTGACAAAAAAATTGTTGCGTCGTTGGACAATCTCCGCAACGAAGACGAAAAGAAATTCCACACCTTAATGAACCAAGCAAAAGAATACAGCCGCTTGCTGGAAAAATTAAATCTTCGCGACTGGATTTTCCGTCAGAAATTATCTTTCGGCGGTTTCTTGTTCCGTTGTTTGCTGGCTATTTTGGTGATTCCGTTTGTTGTTTACGGCTTTGTTGTCAACTTCATTCCGTATAACCTCAGCACATTGATTACACGTCGCATAAAAGACCAAATGTTGCACTCGTCGTTCCATTTTGTTATCGGCACATTGTTTGCGTTCCCATTATGGTACTTAATTTTGTTTATTACTGTGTGGGCAACCACAGGCATTTGGTGGATTGCGCTCATTTATTTAGCATCGCTGCCATTAAGCTTGATCATTTATTTCCACAGCAAAATAATGGTAAAAAAACAATATAACCGCATTAGACGTTTTCGTTTTTGGTTCCGCGGAAATAGATTCTACTTACGTGCTATTGAATTGAGAGAAGAGATAATCAAGACAATGAGTAAAATAGTCTGAACCAAAATTTACAAGATTAAAAGATTAACAAGATTCTGCAGTTGAGCGAAGTCGAAACCAATCTTGCCAATCTTTTAATCTTGTAAATTTTGGTTCAGACTATTTCAATCTATACCTACAATTTGCTTTTCCCGAAGAAATGTTATTCAGCTTACCACGAATTAACTGACGGCGAATTCCGGATATTCTATCTACAAACAATTTTCCTTCCAAATGGTCGTATTCGTGTTGGATGACGCGCGCCGGAAAGCCTGTATATTCTTCTTCATGCTCCACAAAATTTTCATCTAAATAATTGATAACAATCTTGTTTTTTCTGACAACAGTTTCGCTCACGCCCGGCAAGCTCAAACAACCTTCTTCCATCGAAACATCTTCGCCGAGCATTTCAACCATTTCGGGATTAATCATTACCTTTTTGTAATCTGCAAATTCCGGATTTTCTTCTGCCAAACAAGACAAATCAACAATAAAAAGCCTGATATTCAATCCAATTTGTGGAGCAGCCAATCCTACTCCATCTGCGTTTTTCATGGTATCGAACATATTCTCAATCAAAGCAGATAAATTTGGATAATTTTTGTCTATATCTTCCGTTTCTTTTCTTAAAATAGGATTGCCGTAAGCAGTTATCGGTAAAATCATTTGAATTGTTTTAAGTAATAAGTTTTGAGTAATAAATAGATTTCATTTATCTGTTATAATTTCATTATTTACATTCTTATTTGACGATTTATATTTTTGCTTGCAACTTAATACTTATTACTCAAAACTTATTACTTTCTAAGTAAGATTGCAAAATAATCGTTGCACTGATTTGGTCTATCAATGCCTTATTTTGGCGGTCTTTTTTCTTTAAACCGCCGTCAATCATTGCTTTTTGAGCCAACACGGAAGTAAACCTCTCGTCAACATATTTTACTTCTATGGTAGGAAATTTCTTTTTCAGCCTGCCCACAAACGGCTCAATATATTTCATCGATGCCGAAGCCTCGTTGTTCATTTGCTTTGGCAAGCCAACAACAAAAAGCTCCACAGGCTCTTTGGCAACATAATTTTCCAAAAAATTCATTACGTCGTTAACCGGCAATGTTGTCAACCCGGTGGCAATAAGCTGCAATGTATCAGTTACAGCTATGCCGACTCTTTTTTGTCCATAATCAATTGCTAAAATCCTGCCCATCAAATAATAATTGGAATGCAAAGATACAACATTTTTATGACCTATTTAAAATAAGTATTTATAATTGCCGTTATTACATTGGTCGTTCAAAATTATCATCATTAATTTTTTAATTCTTAATTAAATCGTATCTTTGCAAACTGTTTTTGTAAAATGAAGAAAAGTGTCTTATATATTATAACGTTGGCGATGATGCTTTCGTCGTGCTCAGCTTATCAGAAATTACTAAAAAGTAACGATCAGCAAGCCAAAGTCGAAAGAGCCAAAGAGCTTCACGCCAAAGGCGACTATATGAGAGCAGCAACGTTGCTCGAAAGCGCCGCCCCTCATTTTAAAGGCACTCCACAAGCTGGACCTATTTTATTTTTGATTGCAGATTCTCACTTTCGGAACAAAAATTACCAATCTGCCATCAATTATTTTACGGCATACAACAACAATTTTCCGAGAGGAGAACACGCCATGGAATCACGTTTCATGGTTGGTTACAGCTATTACATGATGTCGCCCGACCCAAAACTAGACCAGTCGGCAACACACAGCGCTATCAACGCTTTTCAGATTTTCTTGGAATTATTTCCATACAGTGAACGAGTTTCCGAAGCATCAAAACTTCAGTTGGAAATGTACGAAAAACTTGCTTTCAAAGAATTGCTGAATGCCAGATTGTATTTTAAATTAGGTAATTATCAAGGCAATAACTATTTATCGGCTATTATTGTTTCGCAAAATGCGTTGAACGATTTTCCGTTTACGCAATACCGCGAAGAATTTCAAATTCTTATTATGCGTGCCAAATATATGCAAGCTGTTAAAAGTATAGAAGCCCGAAAAGACCAAAGATACCGCGACGCTATCGACGAATATTTTGTTTATTCGAGCGAATATCCAACCGGAAAATACATCAAAGAAGCCGAAAAAATGCTTGAAGATTCAAGAAAAAATATAAAAAATTAAATTTTGATACAAATATGATGGACTACAAAAAAACCAATGCTCCGACAAATACCATCACAAGGGATATGAATGCCTTGAGTGAAGATACCGGAAACGTTTACGAAACAGTCAAAATAATTGGAAAAAGAGCAAATCAAATCAGCGTGGAAATAAAATCCGAATTGCAGAAAAAACTGCAAGAATTTGCTTCTTATAACGACAACTTGGAAGAAGTTTTTGAAAACAGAGAACAAATCGAAATTTCTCGTTTTTACGAAAAATTGCCGAAACCCGCTCTTATCGCTACGCAAGAATATGTGGAGCATAAAATCTTTTGGAGAAATCCGACAAAAGATAATGTTATCAAATAAATTTCGTATTTTTGTAAAATAAAGATTAAAAGTATAGTTTAGAAAAAATTATACTTTTCTTTTTTTAGGCACAAAAATAAATAACTTGTTCCCACGAAGTTCACTAAGAAAACTTTGTGTTCTTTGCGCCTTTGTGGGAAACATTTATAAATTATTTGTTTTTCATTACTAAAAAAAACAATGTTACAAGGAAAAAACATATTACTCGGCGTAACAGGCGGCATTGCCGCTTACAAATGTGCCACTATCGTACGCGAATTTGTGAAGCAAGGCGCAAACGTAAAAATCGTGATGACACCGCTTGCCAAGCAATTTATCACACCCTTAACATTGGCGACGTTGGCAAAGAATCCCATTTTGGTCGATTTTTTTGACCCGACAAATGGTAATTGGAACAGCCATGTGAAACTCGGATTGTGGGCAGACGCTTTTCTCATTGCGCCCGCAACGGCAAATACCATCGGTAAAATGGCAAATGGAATAGCCGATAACCTATTGCTTACCAGTTATTTTTCGGCACGATGTCCCGTGTTTGTTGCACCTGCAATGGATTTGGATATGTATGCGCATCCTGCAACAAAACGGAATCTTGATACGCTCGTTTCTTATGGAAACCACATTATCGAACCCGGCACAGGCGAACTAGCCAGCGGACTCGAAGGCAAAGGCAGAATGGAAGAACCCGAAAATATTGTAAAATTTATCAATGATTTTTTCGCCAAAAAAGATTCGCTTGCCGGAAAAAAAATCTTAATTACTGCCGGTCCAACATACGAAAAGATAGATCCCGTTCGTTTTATAGGTAACTATTCTTCCGGAAAAATGGGATTTGCCCTTGCAGAAGAATGTGCGCAAAGAGGCGCAACAGTTATTCTAATTAGCGGACCGGTGGAATTGAAAACCGTTCACTCGCGCATAAACAGAATGGATGTTGAATCGGCACAAGAAATGTACGACGCTGTACACAAACAGTTTGCAAGTGTAGATGCCGCCATTCTTTGCGCTGCGGTAGCCGATTTTACTCCGATACAAAAAAGCAACGAAAAAATAAAACGAGAAAAAGATAATTTCGTGTTGCAGTTGGAACCGACAAAAGACATTGCCGGAAGTTTGGGTAACATCAAAACTACTCAAAAATTGATCGGTTTTGCCCTTGAAACAAACAACGAAGAACAAAATGCTTTTGAAAAATTAAAAAAGAAAAACTTGGATTTTATCGTACTCAATTCGCTCAACGACAAAAATGCAGGATTCAAATACGATACCAATAAAATTACCATTATTGATAAAAATAATGAAAAGCAAACCTTTGAATTAAAAAGTAAGTTATTGGTTTCCAAAGATATAATTAATAAACTTTGTAATATTTTATAGATATTAATAGATATTTGCTTCGCGATATTAAGATATTTGTTCCCTGCGGTCGCGATGTTTGGGAAAGCAAAAATCCTAATCATCAATAAATATCGGCAAAGCCAAATATCTATAAATATCGCGAAGTAAATATCTCAATATCAACATATATCGGCGAAGCCAAATATCAATACATATCGCGAAGCAAATATCTCAATATCAACATATATCCATAAATATCGTGAAACAAATATCAATTTTATTTTTACTGCTGTTTTTTTCTACTGCCATCAGTGCGCAAGAACTACAATGCCACGTCAGCGTGAGCACCAAACAAATAGAAGGAACCAACAGAGACGTTTTCAATACATTGCAAAAAGCATTGACCGAATTTATGAACAACCGCCGTTGGACAGATAGGCAATACGCTGTGAATGAAAGAATTGAATGTAATATTTCCATCATCATAAACGAACAACCAACATCCGAAACATTTAAAGCGGAAATTCAAGTACAATCGCGCCGTCCGGTATACGGTTCGTCGTACACCACGACCATTCTGAATTTTAAGGACCAAAATTTTAATTTCACCTATCGAGAATTTGAAACCCTCGAATTCAACGATAATAATTTTGAATCCAATTTAACTGCCGTGATGGCTTTTTATGCTTACTTGATTATCGGGTTGGATTCCGATTCTTTTGCTCCATTTGGCGGAACACCTGCTTTTCAGAAAGCAGAAAATATTATAAATATGGCGCAAAGTCGGCAAGAAAGCGGTTGGCGAGCATTTGAAAGCAGACGAAACCGCTACGAAGTTATCAACAGCATCATGGACGAAAGATTACGAAAATTCCGCGAATTTTTCTACCAATACCACCGTCACGGATTAGACGAAATGCACAGAAATCCGGCAAACGCCAGAGCCAGAATTGCGCAATCCATGATTGTATTGGAAGAAATAAACAGAAACAGACCGGGATCTATTGTCTTGCAAATGTTTTTTGATGCAAAAGACGATGAATTAATCAATATTTTTTCGGAAGGAACAGACAAAGAAAGAGCCGATGTGTTCAAAATATTATCCACATTGAATCCTACAAAAACGACCAGATACGAACAATTATTAAGAAAATAATTTGTCATGCTCAAGTCTCTTTTAATCGAAAATTATGCCTTAATAGATAAACTTCATATCGATTTCGATGGTGGATTTTCTGTTATAACGGGAGAAACAGGAGCGGGAAAATCAATTATTCTCGGTGCGTTAGGTCTTGTTCTCGGACAGCGTGCCGACGGAAAAATTATCCGCAACGAAGAAAAAAAATGTATCATCGAAATTGTTTTTAACATTGCCAATTACGATTTAAAATCTTTCTTCTACGAAAACGAACTTGATTACGAAGAAAACTGCATTATCCGCAGAGAAATTCAAGCGAACGGAAAATCGCGTTCGTTTATCAACGACACGCCAATTAATATCGCTATTCTCAAAGACTTAAAAAGTCAGTTGATTGATATCCATTCTCAACACGAAAATTTACTGATTACTAACAAAGCGTTTCAGTTCAATGTGATTGATACAGTGGCGCATACGCAATCACTGTTACAAGAATTTCAGTTGAAATTTGAAGAATACAACATCGTATCGTTCGACATTGAACAGCTAACTAAAACTGCCAAAAAAGAAAAATCGGACACCGATTATTTCCAATTTCAATTCGACCAACTGAGAAATGCGCGTTTGGAAGAAGACGAGCAAACAGCGTTGGAATCCGAATTAGATATGCTGACGCACACAGAAGATATAAAAACGGCATTGGAAAAAGTTGATTTTCTACTTTCGGACGAAGAAAGAGGAATTGTAACATCGCTCAAAGATGCCGGCAAAACTGCGCAACACATTGCTTCCTTTTCACAAAAGATACAAGAGATAAGTGCGCGATTAGATTTTTGTTTTATCGAACTCAACGACTTGTCGAACGACATAAGCAACATTCAAAGCAACTTGGAATTCAATCCAAATCGATTGACGGAAGTAAACGAAAGGCTCAATCTGATTTACGAGTTGGAACAAAAACACAAAGTTAAATCTATAAAAGAATTGTTGGACATCGAAAATGATTTGGAACGAAAATTGGAAAATATCAGTTCATTTGATGAACGTATAGAAGAACTGAAAAAGCAACAAAAAGAACTTTTTAATATCTTAACAACCAAAGCAAAAGAACTTTCGGAAAAACGAAAGAATATTGTCAATCCATTAGAGAAAAAAATATGCGCACAATTAGCGCAACTCGGAATGCCAAATGTGCAATTTATCATTTCCATAACCGAAAACGAAACCTTTCACACGAAAGGAATAAACGAAATAGAATTTCTATTTTCGGCAAATAAAAACATCGCGCCGCAATCGATTGCAAAAATCGCTTCGGGTGGCGAAATTTCGCGTGTAATGCTTTGCATCAAAGCATTATTGTCTGAAAAAGAAGATGTTCCAACCATTATTTTTGACGAAATAGACACAGGAGTGTCGGGCGAAATTGCCGACAAAATGGGCGTCATTATGAAAAAAATGGCTGAAAAAATACAAGTTATCAGCATAACGCACTTGCCGCAAATCGCCGCCAAAGGCAGCGCCCAATACAAGGTTTTCAAATCAGAAAAAGGCAACAGCGCCGAAACACAAATCAAGAAATTAACCACACACGAAAGAGTTCTCGAAATAGCACAAATGCTTAGCGGTTCGACACTTAGCGATGCTGCTATCAAAAATGCAGAAGTTTTGCTGGAATTGTAAGTCTTGAACCAAGATTTTAATAAGATTAAAAAGATTATCAAGATTTTCTAATCCTGTAATTCTTATTAAAATCTTGGTTCTGACATTTATTCTGCTACTGAACGGATATTAAAGCCGTGACCGATTTCTTCGAAAAACCAGACTGCTTGGTCGCTGCCGAAATGCAAATAGTGCGCTCTGTGACTACTGTTCCGCGTACTGCTCCAATAGTAACCGAACGGGTTTGCATAAAAGAACATCTCGCTAAAGTTGTGGCGATAGCCTGTTGCAGGTAAAAAAATAGAATTACCACTCATTCTGTCGGTAAAACGTCTGCCGCCTACACCGTTGATAGTTGTCCATTCGTTAGTAACTTTATCAGTATCAAGCAAAGATTGAATTTCTGCAAGAGTGGGAACACGCCAGCCGACAGGCGAAGGATCGTTAGCTTTTACCCAAGTGTTGCTTTCGGGATTAATACCAGGCCATGCGGTATTACGATTCCATTTATAAAACACTCCTGTTTCTTCCGGATTCTCTACAAATGTGCCGGGAAATCCGACATTGCGAGTTGCCCATACTACACCGTTGATTTCTACGCCACCGGCAATTCTCGGATTGTCCGGCTCATAGAAAATGATACTGTCAATTTCCGATACGGAAGATTGAAACAATATCGCATTGTTTTTCATTACATACATCGTTTGTACTTCTTGAGCAGTGGTAATTGATACTGCGAATAATACGGCTATGATTGCCGTGATTAATTTTAAAATTAAACTCATTTAAAAAATTATTTGATGCTCCAAGTCCCAAACAAGCGGTTTATATAAAAAAAACGTGGGACTTTAACTGTATTCGTGTTCAGAGGTCTTAGGAAACCTTTACGCCAAATAAGTAAGCCCACGCTGGTTAAAGCGTGAGCGTTGATACTTATCCTTTGGCGTGTTTTTGAAATTTCCTAAGTTCCTGAACACAAGAATGAAGCTAACGCTTTTCTTTAAAATATGTTACAATAGTTCTATTTCTGTCTTTTTCTTATATCTATTTTTTTAGTTTATTTCAATACAAAAATAATATTGTTTTTCCAAACAAAAAATCCTTGCTTCAAAAAAGACAAGGATTTTTTCATCATATTATATTCGTGCTTTCGTCCTTTCGTGCTTTCGCGCTATTTTATCGTTAATCCATTTTCGTCAAATTCCATTTCTTCCCAGCCATTTGCTGTAAACTGATGCATCGTTTTAAAACCCGATTTTTTCAACAAACCGTAAACTTGCCGAAAACTATCTACTACATTGCTCGGAAAATGACAATCGGAATTGACTATAATCGGAATTTTTTGGTCGTTTATAAAATCAAAATACCGTTGATGTGGAAAAGTAAAACCTTTATCAGCAAAAGATTTGGTGTTGATTTCGACAATCATATTCTTCTCTTTCGCCAAACAAAGCGTTTCTTCAACCAGCTGAATATACCATTTTTCTGACGGATTAAAATCGGAACAAAGTTGCGCATTCATGGCTATTTTATCAATGTGCCCGACGATGTCGAAACCGCCTTGCGCTATCATCGCTTTCGAAATATCAAAAAAACGCTTGATAGCCAATTTTATATCGCCGTTAAAAATTTTTTGTAATCCGTTATTAAACACTTTTAAATCATTGCCATCAACATTCCAAAATCGCCCATTCGGAATTTTATCCACATAATGAATGGAGCCAATCAAGTAATCGAACGTCTTGTTTTGGAAAAAATCATTGTTTAGGCTCGAATAGTTGGGAATGTAATCGACTTCTAATCCGAAATATAATTCAATCCGGTCGTGGTATTTTCTTTTTAATCGTTCAAACTCACTTTTATATTCGGAAAAATCGTCTGCCTTCATTGTCCACGACGTAAGAAAAGGTAGCGGAGCATGCGAAGAAAAACCGTATTTTTTTATGTTTTTGGCAATGGCAAACTTCACAAACTCCTCCATCGAAGCTCGACCATCACAAAAAAAACAATGACTATGATAATTAGAAAACACGTTTAAATACTGTTTTTCCCACAAAGACACAAAGTTCACTAAGGAAATTTTGTGTTTCTTTGTGTCTTTGTGGGAAATTTTTATTAAATCAATCCTTTTTCTTTTAAATAAATTTCCATTTCTTGTTGCACTTTCAATGCTTCAGTTCGAGCGGCATCGACATATTTTTCAGTATCGTCGGCATAAATAATTTGCCGTGAGGAATTTACAAGCAATCCGCAACTATCATTCATGCCATATTTAGCTACTTCTTGCAAACTTCCACCTTGCGCGCCCACGCCCGGAACCAATAGGAAATGGTCGGGAACAATTGCTCTGATGTCGCTTAACATTTCAGCTTTCGTTGCGCCAACAACGTACATCATATTGTCGGAATTTCCCCATTTTTGGGAAATTTTCAATACTTTTTCAAATAATCTTTCACCTGTTTCTGCGTCTTTCATAAACTGAAAATCGAACGCGCCTTTATTGGAAGTCAACGCCAAGAGAATCACCCATTTGTCTTCGTAAGTCAAAAACGGCGTAATGGAATCTTCGCCCATATAGGGCGCAACGGTTATCGCGTCGAATTCCATGTTACCTAAAAAAGCGCCGGCGTACATCGCCGATGTATTGCCAATGTCGCCACGTTTAGCATCGGCAATAATGAATTGATCGGGATAGTTCGTCCGGATATAATCGACTGTGCGCTCCAAAATATCCCAACCTTCCAACCCAATACTTTCGTAAAATGCCAAGTTTGGTTTGTATGCCACGCAAAGGTCGGCAGTTGCATCAATAATGGCTTTATTAAAATCAAAAATCGGGTCTTCGCTCACATTAAAAAGATGTTCGGGAATTTTGGTTACATCGGTATCTAAACCTACGCAAAGGAATGACTTTTTGCGTTGTATGTTTTCGAATAATTGTTGTTTGGTCATGATATATTTATTTTTTATAATTCCGCTTCCTTTAACCTTTCTGCATTCTCCGCAATAATCAATTGGTCAATAATACCTTGAATTTCACCATCAATAATAGTCGAAAGATTGTACATCGTCAAATTAATACGATGGTCGGTAACGCGCCCTTGCGGATAGTTGTAGGTACGGATTTTTGCCGAACGGTCGCCGGAAGAAACCATCGTTTTACGGCGAGCTGAAATATCGTCAATATATTTTTGATGTTCTTTATCGTAAATAAGCGTCCGCAAGCGTGACAAGGCACGTTCTTTGTTTTTGGGTTGGTCGCGAGTTTCGGTACATTCTATCAAAATCTCTTCCGACTCCTTGGTAACAGGATTCCGCCACGTATATCGCAATCGCACGCCCGATTCTACCTTGTTTACGTTTTGTCCACCGGCACCTCCCGAACGGAATGTGTCCCATTTGATTTCGCCTTCGTTGATTTCTACGTCAAATTCATCGGCTTCAGGCAATACAGCAACTGTAGCGGCAGAAGTATGCACACGACCTTGTGTTTCGGTTTGTGGCACGCGTTGTACGCGATGAACACCCGATTCATATTTGAGCATTCCATACACATTTTCGCCCGTTACCATAAAAATAATTTCCTTGTAACCGCCGTTGGTGCCTTCGGTAAAACTTGTCGGCTCGATACGCCAACCTTTCATTTCGGCATATTTAACGTACATGCGCGCGAGGTCGCCTGCAAAAATCGATGCCTCGTCGCCACCTGTTCCGCCACGAATTTCGAGAATGGCGTTTTTGCTGTCTTCAGGGTCGACAGGAATAAGCAGGATTTTGATATTTTCCTCCATTTCGGGAATTTTCGGTTCAATTTCGTCAACCTCTGCTTTTGCCATTTCGCGCATTTCGGGATCATTTTCGCTGTCCAAAATCTGCTTTGCTTCTGCCAAATTCGCCAGCATCGTTTTGTATTCTTTCTGAACTTGAATGATTTTCTCCAATTCGCGATACTCTTTGTTGAGTTTCACGTAGCGTTTCATATCCGCAATAACCGAAGGATCGGTTATCAGCGTTGCTATTTCGTCAAATTTATGTTCTAAACCTGAAAGTTTTTGGAGTAATGTGTTTTCTGCCATAATATCTCTTATAATAATTCTTTGCGACTTCGTGTCTTTGCGACTTTGCGTTTACAAATTAAGCGCTTGTGCTTTTTCTACTAAACGCTAAGACGCGACGGCACAAAGACGCAAAGGTTTTATAACTTAGTATTCAAAAGTCCCAAATTCCGAACTAATTATCAGTTCTTTTTTCTCACTTTTCTCAACATGCCCGACAATTTGCGCGTCAATATTAAACGATTTAGATATTTCAATTACTTGATTTGCGTGTTCGGGAGACAAGTATATTTCCATACGATGTCCCATGTTAAATACCTTGTACATTTCTTTCCAATCTGTGTTCGATTGCTCTTTAATCGTTTTAAAAAGCGGTGGAATCGGAAAAAGATTATCTTTCACAATTTTCAGATTATCAACAAAATGCAGTATTTTGGTTTGCGCACCGCCCGAACAATGCACCATTCCATGAATATCCGAACGAAGCACATCGAGTATTTTCTTAATCACAGGCGCATACGTGCGAGTCGGCGCAAGAACTAACTTTCCGGCATTCAGCGGAGAATTTTCAACGTTGTCAGTAAGTTTTAAACCGCCCGAATAAACCAATGCTTCGGGAACTGCCGAATCGTAACTTTCGGGATATTTCTCGGCAAGATATTTCGCAAAAACATCATGGCGAGCAGAAGTTAATCCATTGCTTCCCATTCCGCCGTTGTATTCTTTTTCGTATGTTGCTTGTCCATAAGACGCTAAACCGACAATCACATCGCCGGCTTTAATATTCGCATTATCAATCACTTCCGAGCGTTTCATTCGGCAAGTAACCGTGCTATCCACAATAATAGTACGCACAAGATCGCCCACATCGGCAGTTTCGCCGCCTGTGCCATAAACGCCGATTCCCATTTCGCGAAGCTCTTGCAACAATTCTTCCGTTCCGTTAATAATCGCCGAAATCACTTCGCCCGTGATGAGCAGTTTATTACGACCGATAGTCGAAGAAACCAGAATATTATCAACAGCGCCGACACAAAGCAAATCGTCAATATTCATAATCAATGCGTCTTGCGCAATGCCTTTCCACACGGAAATATCGCTCGTTTCTTTCCAATACATATACGCCAGCGACGATTTTGTTCCCGCGCCGTCGGCGTGCATTATGTTGCAATAATCAGCATTTCCGCCCAATATATCGGGTATTATTTTACAAAACGCTTTCGGAAAAAGCCCTTTATCAATATTCTTAATCGCATTGTGCACATCTTCTTTGCCGGCAGAAACACCGCGCAGATTGTATCGTTGGTCGCTCATGTTGTATTTTTTAGGATATGCAAAAGTAGTGCAAAAAGATTAGATAGTAAAATTTAGGAATATATGTTTTTTGTGTATATTTGCAACAATTCTAATCGTTCAGCGTGTTGAGCGTTGGAAGGACAAGAATGCGTTTAAATATTATCCTCATCTTAAGAATTTCAGCAAAATTTTCTACTGCACGAGGATAAGGTGGTAACATTCCTGCGTCTATATTTATAGGCGTGGGAACTGTTACTTATCTGGTGCGGTGGGTGTTTGCTGATACCTTTAAGAACAGATAAGTTTAATAGTTCCCACGCTTTTTTATTTGTAATAATTTGAATTTTAATAATAATGTAGAAGTTGCGCCCGACACGAATAAGGGATAAAAAAATGAAAAATGTATTTTTAAAAACAAATTTGATGTTGATTGGAATGATGTTTTTTTCGTTGGTGTTTGCGCAACAACCGGTTTGGCGAGGTGACCCACAAGCAAATGAACGAGTAATTGGAACTGTTGCAGAAACAAACACAAGGCATATCCAACACAAATCGGATTTTCCTCAATTAAGTTTAGATGATGCTTATAGAATACTTTTAGAAAAAGCAAGGAAAGAATTTCCAAATAGAACTATTGACCTTAGAAATGTCCGAGTTTCGGGAGATGTAATAAACGAGCAACCAAGAGCTTATTGGGGTTCAAACGGTCAATATATTGAACGTTCTGTAACATCGCGTTTTTCTATGAATGCAAGAGTAATAGAATTTATATCGCCTCAAACAAAAATGAATGAAACACTTGTCAAAGCATTAGATAGAGCAATGAGTAATGTTCGTGCAGGATCGCGATTGGCTATTGAACAAATATCTGTATCAGGTAGTAACTTAAATAGAGAAACTGTCAATGACCAACTACTGACTATTTTAATGGATAATGGTTACAGAATAGTAGCAAAAGAATTTCTTGAAAAACTGAAAGCAGAACAAGAAGAACAACAGCGCGGTGGTTACAACGAAAGAACAACCGCAAAAACTGATAATTTATCGGGCGTAGGTTATTTTTTGAATGTCAGAGTAACCGAAAAATCAATAAGAGTTCAAGTTATTAATGTCAGCACCGGCGAATATGAAGGAAATGCAACGGTAGATTTTTAAAAAGTTTTGAGTTATTTATATGTTTTAAAAATTTATTCCCGTTAGGGAATATCGCTCGGTAGAAAATAAAACGGTTTCACAGGACGCATTCCGTACGGAATGCAACCTACAAATAACTACAATTTTCTACCGAGCGATAATTCCTAACGGAATTTTCAACATAAACTATATGAAATACGGTTCAATCTATAACAATCCGAAAGAAAATCAATCAAAATAATTACGATTAATAAATTTTAACAAAATTTTCATGATAATTTTTTGTTGAATAAAAAATTTAGTATATCTTTGCACCGAAAAGTTAAGACAACATGAAAAACGCCGTTCGAATTCTATTATTAAACATTATTATTCTCTTACAAAGTAAGACGAAGTGAGTTTGGTATGTAGAAAATGAATGAAAAACAAATAATACAAATATAAAAACCTTTCTCACTGATGCGAGAAAGGTTTTTTTAATACTTAAAACTCAAAACTAATAAACTTAAAAAAAACATGTCAGACAGATTGTACATTTTCGACACCACGTTGAGAGACGGCGAGCAAGTTCCCGGCTGTCAGTTGAATACCGTAGAAAAAATTGAAGTAGCCAAAGCACTCGAAGCATTGGGCGTAGATGTCATCGAAGCTGGATTTCCCGTTTCAAGTCCGGGCGATTTCAATTCCGTAGTAGAAATTTCAAAAGCCGTTACTTGGCCCACAATTTGCGCCCTCACGCGCGGTGTGCAAAAAGACATTGACGTAGCAGCCGAAGCGCTTCAATATGCCAAACACAAACGCATACACACAGGCATCGGCACAAGCGATTACCATATTAAACACAAATTCAACTCCACGCGCGAAGAGATTTTGGAACGCGCCATTGCCTGCGTAAAATACGCAAAAAAGTATGTGGAAGATGTAGAATTTTATTGCGAAGATGCCGGTCGAACCGATAACGAGTATTTGGCTCGCGTAGTCGAAGCGGTTATCAAAGCAGGCGCAACAGTAGTTAATATTCCCGATACAACAGGTTATTGTTTGCCACACGAGTTCGGCGCAAAAATCAAATATTTAATGGAAAACGTGAACGGTGTTCACAACGCGATTATTTCCACGCACTGCCACAACGACTTGGGAATGGCAACCGCCAACACCATTTCCGGCGTCATAAATGGCGCTCGACAAGTAGAAGTAACTATCAACGGCGTTGGCGAGCGTGCCGGAAACACGTCGCTTGAAGAAGTGGCAATGATTCTAAAATGTCATAAAGGACTGAATATTGATACCAATATTAACACGCAAAAAATTTATGCCACCAGCCGAATGGTGTCGAGTTTGATGAATATGCCTGTTCAGCCTAACAAAGCGATTGTTGGACGAAATGCTTTTGCGCATTCTTCGGGCATTCATCAAGACGGCGTGTTGAAAAACCGCGAAAGCTACGAAATAATGGATCCGAAAGATGTGGGCATCGACGACAATGCTATTGTGCTGACAGCTCGCAGTGGCCGCGCCGCATTGAAGCATCGTTTGAGCGTGTTAGGCGTGGAAATTGACCAAGAGCGTTTGGACAAAATTTACGAAGAATTCCTTAAACTTGCTGACCGCAAAAAAGACATCAACGACGACGATGTGTTGATTCTTGCAGGCATAGAACGCACTGCCGGAAAACGCATTAAAGTTGATTATCTACAAGTTACATCGGGGAAAGGCGTGAAGGCAGTTGCAAGTGTCGGATTGGAAATTGCAGGTGAGCAATTTGAAGCCACCGCGAGCGGTAACGGTCCTGTTGACTCCGCCATTAAAGCCGTGAAAAAAATCATTAATCGCGAAATGGTGTTGCAAGAGTTTACTATTCAAGCAATTAATCGCGGTAGCGACGATGTTGGTAAAGTTCACATGCAAATAGAATACAACGGAAATGTGTATTACGGTTTCGGCGCAAATACGGATATTGTTACGGCTTCGGTAGAAGCGTATGTTGATGCGATAAATAAATTTGTGAAGTAAGCGGTTTTTAATATTTTTGCAAGATGAAAATTGATGTAAATAAACTGCACACGACCGAATTAGGCAAAGAACGAATAAAACGAAATATCGGTCTAAATATCGACGAAGTAATAGCATGGTGCAAGCAAGCAGACTTTAATAACGTAGAACAAAAAGGCAAAAATTGGTATGTTTATTCCGATGTTTTTGTGTTGACAATCAATGTAAAAAGTCATACAATTATTACGGCGCATAAAAGAAAAAATGTCTGAATCAGGATTTGTAGGATTAAAAGATGTACAAGATTTTTTATAATCAAGCAAATCCTAAAATCTTGAAATCCTAATTCAGACAATGAAAAAAATTAGATTATGACATTAGACGAAATTACATATAAAATTAACGGTTGTGCAATGAAAGTTCACAACATTTTGGGTAATGGCTTTCAAGAGATTATTTATCAACGCTGTCTTGCCATTGAATTGAAAAAAGCAGGTTTGACATTTGAAAGAGAAAAAGAACAAACTATTTATTATGAAGATTTTGAAGTAGGTATTCGTCGAGCAGATTTTGTAGTTGAAAATCAAATAATAGTAGAATTAAAAGCAATAATAAATTTAGAAGATGTACATTTAGCACAAGCGAAAAATTATGTCGTTGCCTACAATTTTCCTGTTGGATTGTTAATAAATTTTGGAGCAATAAGTTTGCAATTCAAAAAAGTGTACAATCCTGCAAATCCTAAAATCAAGTAAATCCTGATTCAGACAAAAAAGAAAAATATGAATGCTGAAGTTCAAAAATATTTTAGTGAAAATAAACAATGGGAAAAAGAATTAGAAAAATTAAGAGAAATTGCTCTTAATTGCAATTTATTCGAAGACTGTAAATGGGGTAAACCCGCTTATCTATATAATGGAAAAATAATTGTATTATTACAAAGTTTTAAGAATAATTGTTGTTTGTTATTTAACAAAGGAGCATTGATAGAAGATAAAAATGGACTTTTAAGTAAATCTTCTTTTAAAGTGAAAAACTCTCGTAGAATAGAATTTACCAATGTAGATGAAATAACACTAAATGAAACAATTATTAAAGATTATATAATGAAAGGAATAGAATTAGAAAAATAACTTGTATAAAATAAAACCTTAAAAATATGTCAAAAACCTTATTCGATAAAATTTGGGACGCGCACATAGTAACCGAAGTGCAAGACGGTCCAACACAGTTGTATATCGACAGAATGTATTGCCACGAAGTAACAAGTCCACAAGCATTTGAAGGATTGCGCAACAGAGGCTTGAAAGTTTTCCGTCCGCAACAAATCACTTGTATGCCCGACCACAACATTCCGACAATCAATCAGCATTTACCGATTGCCGACCAAATATCTAAAAACCAAGTAGATACATTGGACAAAAATGCCAAAGAATTTGGCGTAAATTACTATCCAATGGGACACTCGAAAAACGGTGTTATTCACATCGTTGGTCCCGAAAATGGACTTTCATTACCCGGAATGACTATCGTTTGTGGCGATTCGCACACTTCTACGCACGGCGCAATGGGTGCAATCGCTTTTGGGATTGGCACTTCGGAAGTAGAAATGGTATTAGCTACGCAATGCGTATTTCAATCTCGTCCCAAAACGATGCGCATCAATTTTGAGGGAAAACTCAAAAAAGGCGTTACAGCAAAAGATGTTGCGTTGTATATGATTGCCCAACTCACAACCGGCGGCGCAACAGGTTATTTCGTTGAATATGCCGGAGAAGTTGTCCGCAATATGACGATGGAAGAACGTTTAACTTTGTGTAATCTCAGTATAGAAATGGGCGCGCGCGGTGGTATGATTGCGCCCGACGAAACAACTTTTGCCTACATTAAAGGTCGCGAATACGCACCAAAAGGCGAAGAATGGGACAAAAAACTCGCTTATTGGAAAACATTAAAATCGGACAATGACGCTGTGTTCGATAAAGAACTGACATTCAATGCTGAAGATATTGATCCAATGGTAACTTACGGCACAAATCCAGGTATGGGAATGGGAATTAACGACTCAATTCCAACTCTCGATATGATTGACGAAGCAGGACGAATTTCGTTCCAAAAATCGTTAGAATATATGGGCTTCAAAGCAGGCGAAAAAATTGTCGGCAAACCGATTGATTATGTGTTTATCGGTAGTTGTACTAACGGAAGAATTGAAGATTTCCGACAATTTGCCAATTTTGTGAAAGGTAAAAAGAAAGCTGAAAATGTTGTCGTATGGATTGTTCCCGGCTCGTGGTTGGTTGATAAACAAATTCGCGAAGAAGGTTTGGATAAAATTCTTGCCGATGCAGGAATGGAAATTCGCCAACCCGGTTGCTCGGCTTGCTTGGCAATGAATGACGACAAAGTTCCTGCGGGAAAATATGCGGTTTCTACTTCCAATAGAAATTTTGAAGGACGTCAAGGACCAGGCGCACGGACAATTTTAGCAAGTCCGCTTGTGGCTGCGGCTGCTGCGATTACAGGAAATTTAACTGACCCGAGAGATTTTTTGTAGAACGCTAATTTCGCGAATTACGCTAATTGAACGCAAATTATGAAAGAATTTGAAAAAGAAGTTTCACAAAATTTAATCGAAGAAATTATATTTCATTTTTACAAAATACATAACGATTTGGGTTATGGATTTTTAGAACGAGTTTATCAAAATGCTTTGTATTTTGCATTGACAGACGGAAAAATAAAATGTGAAGCAGAAAAACCAATAAAAGTATATCATAATGGACGTGTAGTTGGCGATTATCGAGCAGATTTAGTTGTTGAAGATTGTATTATTTTAGAATTGAAAGCTTGCGAAGAGTTAAATCCTGCACACGAAGCCCAATTATTGAACTACTTAAAAGCTACAGATATTGAAGTTGGATATGTTTTAAATTTTGGGAAAAGCGCAAGATTTAGTCGCAAAGTTTACTCAAACAAAAGAAAAAAGTCATTAATTAAAATGTAAAAAAAAATTGCGCCAATTCGCGTAATTAGCGTAATTAGCGTTCAAAAAAGAAAGAACAATGGATAAATTCACAACATTAACAAGTACAATAGTTCCACTTCCGATAGAGAATGTGGACACAGACCAAATTATTCCCGCACGCTTTTTGAAAGCGACCGACAAAAACGGTTTTGGCGATAATCTTTTTGCCGATTGGCGATACGAAAAAGACGGCTCACAAAAAAAAGAGTTCATATTAAACAATCCGACTTATAACGGATCAATTCTCGTGGCAGGAAAAAATTTCGGTTCGGGAAGCAGCCGTGAACACGCTGCTTGGGCAATTGCAGGATATGGTTTTAAGATCGTGGTATCAAGTTTCTTTGCCGACATTTTTAAAAATAACGCTATGAATAATTTCGTATTGCCCGTAGTGGTAAGCGAGGCGTTTTTGGCAGAAATTTTTGATTCGGTAAACAAAGATTCAAAAATGACATTGACCGTCGATTTGGAAAACCAAAAAATCACTAATAACGCCACCAGAAAATCAGAAAATTTTGCAATAAATTCCTACAAAAAAGAATGTTTTTTGCAAGGATTTGACGATATCGATTATCTTTTGAGCAAAAAAGATAAAATAGAAGCATACGAATTAGAACGCAAATGATTTCTTTTGAACGCAAATGACGCTAATTACGCAAATTTGCGCAAATAAAAATTTTAAACTATTTATTTTGAATAAATTGCGTCAATTCGCGTAATTAGCGTTCAAAAAATAAAATAATAGACAGATGAAAATAGAAATAATGGACACAACACTCCGCGATGGCGAACAAACATCGGGAGTATCTTTTGCTACACAAGAAAAGTTGAGCATCGCGCGCTGTCTGCTCGACGATTTGGACGTGGATAGGCTCGAAATTGCTTCAGCACGTGTTTCGGCAGGCGAATACGATGCGGTTAAACGCATTGCAGAATGGGCGAACGCTAACGGACATATCGATAAAATTGAAGTGCTCGGATTTGTAGATGGTGTTGCATCGCTCAACTGGATTAAAAATGCAGGTTGCCGTGTCATAAACTTGCTTACTAAAGGCTCTTACAAGCATGTTACTGAGCAACTTCGTAAAACGCCCGAACAACATATTTCCGATATAAAAACTGTGATTGCCAATGCACAAGCGATGAATATTGATGTAAATATCTACCTCGAAGATTGGAGCAATGGAATGATAAATTCCAAAGATTACGTTTTTCAAGTGATGGATTCATTGAAAGATTTGCCTGTCAAAAGGTTTATGTTGCCCGATACATTGGGAATTTTGAATCCGTTTAACACAGCAGAATTTTGCAAAGAAATGGTCGAGCACTATCCTACTCTTCGATTTGATTTTCATGCGCACAACGATTACGATTTGGCAGTGGCAAACGTATATGCTGCCGTGAGCACAGGTATACAAGGCGTTCACACTACGGTAAACGGATTGGGCGAGCGTGCCGGAAATGCTCCGCTGACAAGCGTTTTGGCAGTGTTGCACGACCAACTGAAAATAAAAACCAATTTGAAAGAAGACAAAATTTACACCATTAGCAAGTTGGTCGAAACATATTCGGGTATGCGCATACCTGCCAACAAACCGATTACAGGCAATAATGTTTTTACGCAATGCGCCGGTGTTCACGCCGATGGCGATAACAAAAACGGATTATATTTCAATGACCTTGTTCCCGAACGTTTTGGCCGCGTGCGCGAATATGCGCTCGGCAAAACATCAGGCAAAGCCAACATCAAAAAGAACCTCGAAGCATTAGGCATCAACATAGACGATGCCGATATGGCGAAAGTTACGCAACGAATTATCGAACTTGGCGACAAAAAACAGGTAGTTACGCCCGAAGAACTTCCTTACATTATTTCCGATGTTTTGAAACAGACAACTGTCGACAAAGGCATCGAAATTCAAAATTATTCGCTGTCGTTAACACGAAATTTGAATGCCGTGGCAACATTGAAAATAAAAATAAAAGAAGAAATGTATGAAGAAACGGCTTCGGGCGACGGTCAATACGATGCTTTTATGAAAGCTTTAAAAAAAATATACACGCAACTTCGCAAGCCGATGCCCGAACTGCTAGATTATGCGGTTATTATTCCGCCTGGTGGAAAAACAGATGCTTTTGTGCATACAACCATTACTTGGCGCCACAACAACAAAGAATTTAAAACGCACGGTTTAGATCCCGACCAAACAGAAGCCGCCATCAAAGCAACCATTAAAATGTTGAATATTATCGAGGAATAAAAAAGAGCATCGTAATGATGCTCTTTCCTTTTATAATATCATAAATTACTTATACTCTTCCCAATTCACACCTTGCATACTTCCTGTTTTTGAAAACTGGTTGTGCATAGCAAAACAAGCGGAAAGATTTTGCGGCGTATGAACCTTTGTCGTCAATTTCAAATAATTGCGTAAATCTTCTTTGTATTCGGGCGCCACACAATTGTCAATAATTTCGTTGGCGCGCTGAATCGGCGATTTACCACGCAAATCGGCAATACCGTATTCAGTAATAAGCACTTTTACCGAGTGTTCTGAGTGGTCAACGTGCGAAACCATTGGCACGATAGAGCTGATTTTTCCGCCTTTTGCGTCAGATGGCGTTGTGAAAATCGAAATATAAGCGTTACGCGTAAAATCGCCCGAACCGCCAAGACCATTCATCATTTTTTGTCCCAACACGTGCGTGCTGTTCACATTCCCGAAAATATCGGCTTCCAACGCCGTGTTAATCGTAATCAATCCCATACGACGAGCAAGTTCCGGATTATTCGATACCTCGGTCGGGCGAAGTACCAATTTATCACGGAAAAATTCCAAATTAGCATATATTTTATTCAGTACATCGGGCGTAACCGTAAGCGAACTACCACTGGCAAATTTTATATCGCCGCTGAACATCAAGTCGATAACCGCATCTTGAATCACTTCGGTAAACATCTCAAACGGCGGAATATCTTTGTTTGCACCGAGCGAACCAAGCACCGCGTTGGCAATATTTCCCACGCCCGATTGAATCGGTAAAAATTCTTTCGGAATACGACCGGCTTTTATTTCATTAGCTAAAAACAACGCCACATTTTCGCCGATTTTCGCCGTTACTTCGTCAACAGGTGTAAAGCCTCCAACTTCATCGTTACGGTTTGTTTCAACCACGCACAAAATTTTCTTCGGGTCCACTTTTACCACAGGCGAACCAATGCGGTCAGACGGTTTATAAACCGGAATTTCCTTGCGGTAAGGCGGATCTTGCGGTTCGTAAATATCATGAAAACCACGAAGTTCTTTCGGGTGGTTGTGGTTCCATTCCAAAATAATATGGTCAGCTAAATGCGCTACCGTTGGCGAAATTCCGACTGCAGTAGTCAACACAAGTTCACCCTCGGCATTGAAATCGCATACTTCGAGAATGGCAAATGTAGGCTTTGGCATAAATCCATAACGCAACTCTTGCGCAATGGTCGATAAATGCATATCAAAATAAGGAGCATCGTTATTGTTTAACGCCGTGCGCAAATCTTTATTCGACTGGTAAGGCGTGCGGAATAAAATAGCATTGGCACGAGCCAGTGCACCGTCGAGCGAATCGCCTGTAGATGCTCCAGTGTACATTCCTACTTTAAACTCTTTTCCTTCGGCGTGAAAAGCCTCGGCGCGCTTGGCAAGCGCAGTAGGCACCGCCTTGGGCGAACCCGCAGGAGTAAAACCGCTAAAGCCGATTACATCGCCATTGTTGATATGCGAAGCAGCTTCTTCGGCGGTAACAAATTTATACGTTTCTTGCATGATTATATTGTTTTAAAATTATTTAGCTTGATAAAAACTTATTCCTTCCGGATGCTCATATTTACTATATTTTCTGCCTCCAAAAAAGAAAGTGCAAAGGTAAGCATTTTTTATCTCAAAAGCCAGCGTTATTCAAATAAAAAAAGAAGCCGGCTAAATCAAAATAACTCTGACAATTTATAAATGTTTTTTGCATTTGTCATACAAAAAATTCTTAAAGACGTTTTGATTCATAAAAATTTATTACCTTTGCAATCCCTAAATTTTATTCGGTATATTATTTGCTCATTTAGCGAGTAATAATGTTGAAAATTATAAAAACCAATATAGAAAATGAATATTGAAAAAAATACCGTTGACGCGGTAAATGCAGTGCTGACAATCACTGTTACAAAAGCCGATTACGAAGAAAAAGTAGATAAAACATTACGCGATTATCGCAAAAAAGCCAATATTCCCGGATTTCGTCCCGGAATGGTGCCAGTTGGATTGTTGAAAAAAATGTACGGAAAAGCAATATTGGCTGAAGAAGTAAACAAATTGGTTTCCGACGGTCTTTACAATTATATAAAAGAAAACAATTTGTCGGTATTGGGCGAACCGCTTCCGGCTGAAAATCAAAAAGAATTTGATTTTGATACTGCCGAAGAATTTACATTTTCGTTCGATTTAGGTTTAGCACCTGAATTTAAAATGGATTTTACGAAAAAAGATAAAATCAAATACTACAACATTTTGCCTGACGAAAAAATGATTGAAAATCAGGTAAAAGCTTACACCGGTCGTTTCGGAAACTACACGCAAGAAGAAGTTGCCGAAGAAAAAGACATGATAAAAGGAACAGCCGTAGAATCTGACGCCAAAGGAAAAACCACCGAAGGCGGAATCTCTATCGAAAACGCGGTATTGACACCTGCTTATATTAAGGATAAAAAAACCGGCGAAAAATTCGTTGGTGCGAAAAAAGGCGATGTTATCACATTTAACGTACAAAAAGCATTTGATAAAAACGAAGCCGAAATTGCATCGTTCTTGAAAATCGAAAAAGACGCCGTTACCGGTGCGCCTGCTAATGTTACGTTTACTATCGACGGCATTACTCGCTACAACGAAGCTGAAATGAATCAAGAGCTTTTCGATAAAGTTTTTGGCGAAGGAGCAGTGAAAAGTGAAGACGAATTTATGGCTAAAATCAAAGCCGGATTGCAAGATACATTAGATACTGACAGTCAATATAAATTTGGTATCGACGTAAAAGAAGCCATTTTGAAAAAAATGAAAAAAGCAGAATTCCCGGAAGCTTTCTTGAAACGTTGGGTGCTCGAAACAAACAAAAATATGACTGCTGAGCAAGTTGATGAGCAGTTCGACAAAATGCTTGATGACTTGAAATTCCACATCGCGAAAGATAAAATTGCGAAAGATAAAGATGTAAAAGCCGAAGCAGCAGATATAGACGTTTTTGCAAAAAAAGTTGCCAAAGCACAATTTGCCCAATACGGAATGTTGTCTGTGCCCGACGATATGTTAGAAAACTATTCGCGCGATATGATGAAAAATCAAGATACTGTGCGCAGCCTGTTCGAGAAAGTAGTAGAAGAAAAAGTTTTTGATGCCGTCAAAGATTCTGTTACGCTCGAAGTTGTTGATACCACCATCGAAGATTTTAATAAATTATTTGAAGGGAAATAACCCGTTGAAAATTATACAGAGGGTGTGTCAATAATAATTTTTTTGACACACTTTTTTATTTTTCAAAAAAAAGAAAAGGTCAAAAAATAACGGAATTATATCTTTTAATCTTATTACAGTGCTCTGCACCTAATATTCTTTGGATAGATTCATCGACTGCAAATATTCAAGTGCTCTGCACCTTTCTTTTTACGGCTACAGAGTAGCCATAATATTTGTAGCTTCAATTAGATGCGAATGTGGCAAAGGTACAAAGTACCGCAATATTTTAATGTACAAGACTAAAAGGAATAATTCTGAAAAATAATCCGTTAAAATTCAAGATATCGATAAAAATATGTATCGTCATATTCAACCTCGGACAGCAAGATAGAATATATTTTTCTACCAATAAACAATTCCTTTTAGGGATTAAAATTTAGATAACCTCTAAAAACAATTGACAAAACTTATGTTGTTTTAAATAAAATATCTACTTTTGAATACATTTTCATTAGAGTCTGTTAAAATTTTGCTCGCTAAATAAATTTCTATCGTTTATAAAAATATTTGTGGAAAACTTAAACAGACTCTAAACAATATGACTCATTGACAGGTTAATGTATTGGCACAATATTTGCGAATTATAAACATATAATAAAATTAAAACAATATGAACACAAACGAATTTAAAAAATATGCCACAAAGCATTTAGGAATGAATAGCTTGGCGTTAGACAAATATACAAATATAACCGACGGTTACTATATTTCGCCAAGTATATTGGAAGAACGCCAATTGAATGTAACACAAATGGACGTATTTTCGCGCTTAATGATGGACAGAATTATCTTTCTGGGAACTCCGATAGACGATTACATTGCCAATGTGATACAAGCGCAATTGTTGTTTCTCGATTCGTCAGATCCGGGCAAAGACATTTCTATTTACATCAACAGTCCCGGCGGTTCGGTTTATGCAGGACTCGGTATTTACGACACAATGCAGTTTATCGGCAGTAAAGTAGCCACCATCTGCACAGGCATGGCAGCTTCTATGGCGGCAGTGTTGCTTGTTTCCGGCGAAACGGGCAGACGCTCGGCATTGAAACATTCGCGCGTAATGATACATCAACCGATGGGCGGCGTACAAGGACAAGCTTCGGACATCGAAATTACTGCCCGCGAAATTCAAAAAATCAAAAAAGAACTTTACACTATCATTGCCGACCATTCGGGACAAACGTACGAAAAAGTTTTTGACGACTCTGACCGCGATTACTGGATGACTGCTCATGAGGCAAAAGAATACGGCATGATTGATGAAGTATTAACGAAAAAATAAATTAGATTTACCTAAGAAATAAACATGACAAAAGTACCCGAAAAATGCAACTTTTGTGGCCGTCCGAAAAAAGAAGTAGAATTACTGATTACAGGCGCAGAAGCAAATATATGCAACGATTGCGCCAAATATGCCAACGAAATTGTAATTGAATCAACAACAGAACAAAACGATTTTCAATTAAATATAAAAAACCTTCCGAAACCGCTGGAAATAAAAAAGTTTCTTGATGATTATGTTATCGGACAAGACGACGCTAAAAAATTTCTTTCTGTATCTGTTTACAATCATTATAAACGATTATTGCAAAAGAAAAATACCGATGATGTTGACATAGAAAAATCGAACATCATTTTGGTTGGTTCTACCGGAACAGGAAAAACACTGTTGGCAAAGACTATTGCGCGAAAAATTCACGTTCCGTTTACTATTGTTGATGCTACTGTTTTGACCGAAGCAGGATATGTAGGTGAAGATATTGAAAGTATCTTAACGCGTTTGCTTCAAGTGGCTGATTATGACGTAAAAGCTGCCGAGCGTGGCATCGTGTTTATTGACGAGATAGACAAAATTGCCCGAAAAAGCGACAATCCATCTATCACGCGCGATGTAAGCGGAGAAGGTGTTCAGCAAGGATTACTCAAATTGTTAGAAGGTTCTATTATTAATGTACCACCTCAAGGAGGACGCAAGCATCCCGACCAAAAAATGATTCCCGTTAATACACAGAATATTCTGTTTGTTTGTGGCGGCGCATTCGACGGCATTGAAAGAAAAATAGCTAACCGACTGAATACAAGAGTCGTAGGATATGGAGCTGCCAAAAATAATGAAGGTATTGATCGGAATAATTTGTTACAATATATTTCGCCACAAGATTTAAAATCGTTCGGACTTATTCCCGAAATTATTGGTCGATTGCCTATTCTCACATACCTTAATCCACTGGATAGAGATGCGTTACGCCGTATTTTGACGGAACCGAAAAATTCCATCATCAAGCAATACATTAAATTGTTTGAAATGGACGATGTAAAACTTTCGTTCGACGAAGAGGTGTTGAATTACATTGTTGACAAAGCCGTCGAATTTAAGCTCGGTGCGCGCGGTCTGCGTTCTATTGTCGAAACCATTATGATGGATGCCATGTTCGAAATTCCATCTCAAAAAGTAGATGAACTAATAATAAAGTTGGATTACGCCAAGCAAAAGTTAGAAAAATCGAGCATTTGCAACATGTAAATGTTAAAAAATAACATTTACTTAACTTTTTTTAATTTTTTTTTCAAAAATGTTGGATTATGTCCAAACTTGTTTATAAATTTGCTTAACGAGAATCATTGAATCCACATATCATAATTTTTCTCTTATAGAAGAGCATTTTTCTTCATGGCAAACAAAACACTTTTAATAGAACATTTAAAAAAGCATTTTGGCTTCGACACCTTTAAAGGAAATCAAGAAACCATTATTAACAATGTGTTGAACGGAAACGACACATTTGTGCTGATGCCCACCGGCGGAGGCAAATCATTATGTTATCAGCTGCCTTCTTTGTTGATGGAAGGCACAGCTATTGTTATTTCACCACTTATCGCTTTGATGAAAAATCAAGTTGATGCCATGCGGAATTTCAGCGAAGAAGACGGCATTGCACATTTTATCAATTCATCGCTCACCAAAGCATCTATCGAACAAGTAAAAAGCGATATTATAAGCGGACGAACCAAGTTATTATATGTAGCGCCTGAATCGCTCACGAAAGAGGAAAATATCGAATTTTTGAAACAAGTCAAAATTTCGTTTTATGCTGTTGATGAAGCGCATTGTATCTCAGAATGGGGACACGATTTCCGTCCAGAATACCGACGTATCAGACCGATAATCAATGAAATAGGACAAGCACCTGTGATTGCGCTCACGGCTACGGCTACGCTAAAAGTGCAGCACGATATTCAAAAAAACTTGGTAATGACCGACGCCTGTGTTTTTAAATCTTCTTTCAATAGAAGTAATTTATACTACGAAGTAAGAAGCAAAAACAATAATATTGATAAGGAAATTATCAAATACATCAAGGCAAATTCGGGTAAGTCGGGCATCATTTATTGCTTGAGCCGTAAAAAAGTGGAAGAGCTTGCCGAAACATTGCAAGTCAACGGCATCAGTGCGTTACCTTACCACGCCGGAATGGATTCTGCTACGCGGTCGGCAAATCAAGATAATTTCCTCATGGAAAGAGTCAATGTGATTGTTGCCACGATCGCCTTCGGAATGGGAATCGATAAACCCGATGTGCGCTTTGTGATTCACTACGACATACCCAAAAGTCTCGAAGGATATTACCAAGAAACCGGACGCGCCGGACGTGATGGCGGAGAAGGTCAATGTGTTACATTTTATACGTATAAAGACTTGCAAAAACTCGAAAAGTTTATGCAAGGAAAACCGATTGCAGAACAAGAGATAGGAAAACAATTATTATTAGAAACTGCCGCTTATGCGGAGTCTTCTGTGTGCCGCCGAAAACTATTACTCCATTATTTCGGCGAAGAGTACATGGAAGATAACTGCGGTAGTTGCGACAACTGTTTAAACCCCAAAAAACAAATGGAAGGTCAAGATATGCTTTGTATGGTGTTGGAAGCCATCGTTTTACTGAAAGAAAAATTTAAAGCAGACCATATTGTCGATGTTTTGATAGGAAAAGAAACATCGGAAGTAAAATCTTATGAGCACGAAGAATTAGAAATATTCGGCACGGCAGGAAAAGACGACGAAAAAGTGTTGCACGCCGTTATCAGACAAGGAATGATTGCCGGATACATCGACAAGGATATTGAAAACTACGGATTACTAAAAATAACCAAAGCCGGACACGAATACTTGAACAATCCGACTCCGTTTCCAATTACCAAGGATAATGATTTTGAGGAGGAAGAAGAAGAATCACCTGTTCGCGGTGGAGGCAGCTGTGCAGTTGACCCTGTGCTGTTCTCAATGCTGAAAGACCTTCGTAAGAAGATGTCGAAGAAACTTGAGTTGCCTCCGTTCGTTATTTTCCAAGATCCGTCATTGGAAGCAATGGCTACAACGTATCCGATTACTTTGGACGAATTGCAAAACATTCCGGGCGTTGGTGCAGGAAAAGCCAAACGCTATGGCGAAGAATTTATTGCTTTAATAAAAACACACGTTCAAGAAAATGAAATAGAACGTCCCGAAGATTTGCGTGTACGCTCTGTGGCGAATAAATCGAAATTGAAAGTATCTATTATTCAGGCGATTGACAGAAAAATTGCGCTGGACGACATTGCCGAATCCAAAGGATTAGAAATCGGTACGTTGCTTGATGAAGTAGAAGCCATTGTTTATTCGGGAACAAAAATCAATATCGACTACTTTCTGCATCAAATTATGGACGATGATCATATTGACGAAATTTTTGATTACTTCAAAGAAGCCGAAACGGACAAAATAGAAGATGCGCTGGAAGAGCTAGGCGAAGTCGATTTTTCGGAAGAAGAAATCCGATTGGTACGGATAAAGTTCCTTTCAGAAATGGGAAATTAAAATAAAAAAAGGGAGAGGTTGTTTCAAAAGAACGCAAATTTTCGCAAATCAAAAAAAGATCAATATTGTATATTATTGATTATAAGCAATATAATTTTTTGCGAAAATTTGCGTTTTTTGCGTAATTTGCGTTCAAAAATACTTTTGAGACATCGTCATTTTGTATTTTATAATGACTTTTTGATCATTAATCCTATTTTTACAAACTTTTTGTAAATAAGATATTTACAAATTTAAAACATAAAAATCCTGTTAATTGAATAATTAACAGGATTTTATGGTACCCGGAGCGGGACTTGAACCCGCACAACCGTAATGGTCACAAGATTTTAAGTCTTGCGTGTCTACCATTCCACCATCCGGGCATCCGAATTGATTGCAAGAAGACACTTCTTGTTTTCAGCATGCAAAGATATAATCTTTTCCTGAATATGTAAAAAATACGGCAAGAAAAATGTAATAATTATGTAAATAAATTACAAATGGTTGCATTTGAAACAGTTGAGTTTAGCGGTCTTTCGCCTATTTTTGGCTAAATGCTTTTGTATCAAGATAAGAAATCTTTAAAATTTAACGGACATTTGACTATTTTAACATATTTTCAGTAATTTATTTGAAAATATATTATACTTTTGTTTTGATTTTCATTTTAAACAATTAAATGACCAAAGAATTGATAGTTCCCGACTATATTTTTGAGACAAGCTGGGAAGTTTGCCACAAAGTGGGCGGGATTTATACCGCTTTATCCACAAGGGCGAGAACATTAAATACAGAATTCAGAAATAACTTAATGTTTATCGGGCCCGATTGTTGGCAAGGAAAGAAAAATCCATATTTTACAGAAAACCATGTCCTGCTCAAAAGCTGGAAAAAAGCGGTAAAAGAAGAGGAAGGATTAGACATAAGAGTCGGTCGTTGGAATATTCCGGGAAAACCCATTTCCGTGTTGATCGATTACAAACCTCTTTTCAAGAAAAAGAATGAAATATACAGCGAATTTTGGCATTCGTACTGTGTAGATTCACTGCACGCTTATGGCGATTACGACGATTCTTGTATGTTTTCTTATGCTGTCGGAATCGTAATTAATAATTACTATCATTTCCATCAGTTCCAAGGAAAGAAGGTTATTGCCCATTTCAACGAATGGCAAACCGGTTTCGGCGAACTATACTTAAAAAAACACAATCCTTCCATAGCCACTGTTTTTACGACACACGCCACCGTTATCGGCAGGTCTATTGCAGAGCATGGAAAGCCTCTTTACGATTGTCTTCACGCTTTTAATGGCGACCAAATGTCGCAAGAATTAAACCTCATCTCGAAGCATTCTATTGAAAAACAATCAGCCCGAAATGCCGATTGCTTTACCACTGTCAGCCACATTACGGCAAGAGAGTGCCAACAACTATTGGACAAAAAAGTAGATGTGGTGCTTCCCAACGGATTCGAGGACGATTTTGTGCCCAAAAGTCAGCAATATAAAATAAAATCCAAAGAAGCTCGCGAGTTGCTTATCCAAGTTGCCGAAATTATAATCGGTCATGAACTGGACAAAGATGTCGTTTTGGTGGGAACAAGCGGAAGATACGAATATAAAAACAAAGGAATTGACATATTCATCGATTCGTTAAGGTTGCTAAACGATCACAAAAACCTGCGAAAAGAAGTGGTGGCATTTATTATGGTTCCCGCCTATATTACAGGACCTCGCCACGATTTGATGGAAAGAATGAAAAATCCGTATGCCAAACATCATATCGAACCGCCTTTTTGCACACATAACCTGATTGTTCCCGAACATGATTTGGTGCTCAATCAGTTGAAATGGTTTAATCTCCCCAACAAAAAAGAACAAAAGGTGAAAATTATTTTTGTGCCTTCTTATTTGGACGAAAAAGATGGAATTTTCAACAAATCCTATTACGATATGTTCATCGGACTCGACCTTACCATGTTTCCTTCGTATTACGAACCGTGGGGATACACGCCGATGGAAAGCGCTATTTTTTCTATTCCTACCATCACCACAGACTTGACAGGATTCGGAAAATGGGTGCTTGGAAAAGACAAAACAAAAGGCATCGACAACGGCGTGGCAGTGGTGCATCGAAACGATTCCAATTATTGGGAAGCCGCTGAAGAAATACAAAACCAATTATTGGAATTTACTCAAAAAGACGAAAAAGAAGTAAAAAAAACAAGAATGTCAGCTCACAGAATCGCTCAAAAAGCCTTATGGAAAAATTTTATTATTCATTATAAAGAAGCCTATCACGCGGCGCTGGCGAAAAAATTTAAAAATTAAGAAATTAAATAATTAAAAAATACATTTTCGCATTTACAAAAAATCGTAAATCGTAAATCTAAAATCGTAAATTATAAAAATAAATTATGAAAGTACAAATAAGTAATGCAAACCAACCCAATTGGAAAGAAATAAATGTCCAAGCAACCGTTCCTACAGGATTAAAAAAACTTCAAGAACTGTCGCAAAACTTGTGGTGGTCGTGGAACAATGAAGTTACCGATTTATTTCGCGAAATAAACGAAAAAGTATTTGCCGAAGCCGGCGAAAATCCTGTGTTATTTTTGTCCAAAATCGACTTAGATACATTGGAGTCTATCGAAAAAGACGAGAAATTTATGGCGAATTTGGACAAAATTTATGCCAACTTCAGAGCTTATATGGACCAAAAACCAAATGCGGAAAAACCATCTATCGCCTATTTCAGTATGGAATACGGATTGACCGACATATTGAAAATTTATTCGGGTGGTTTGGGCGTACTGGCAGGCGACTATTTGAAAGAAGCGAGCGATTGCAACATCAACCTCACAGCTGTTGGATTCCTATATACGTATGGTTATTTCACGCAGTCACTCTCTATCGACGGCGAGCAAATTGCCGTTTATGACAGGCAGATTTTCAACACATTACCCATTGAGCAATTGAAAGACGAAAACGGAAATCCGCTGTTGGTAGAAGTACCGTTTCCCGACCACACCGTTTATGCTAACGTGTGGAAAGTGGCCGTCGGACGCATTTCGCTTTATTTGCTCGACACTGAAAATGACTGCAACAGCGAGTACGACCGCCCGATTACACACCAACTTTATGGCGGCGATTGGGAAAACCGCCTCAAACAAGAATATCTACTCGGTATCGGCGGTATATTGATGCTGAAAAAACTCGGCATCGAAAAACAAGTATATCATTGCAACGAAGGACACGCCGCCCTCATCAACGCACAACGTTTGTGCGATTATATTGCCGACAAAAACTTGACGTTCGATCAAGCGAAAGAAGTGGTTCGCGCATCGTCGTTATACACCACGCACACGCCCGTTCCTGCCGGACACGACAGCTTTTCGGAAGACCTTTTCTACAAATATCTGAATAAATATCCTGCTAAACTAAATATTTCGTGGGACGATTTTATGAATATGGGTAGAGAAAATCCGGACGATAAAGACGAAAAATTCTCCATGAGCGTTTTTGCCTGCAACACAGCACAAGAAGTAAACGGCGTGAGTTGGTTGCATGGAGAAGTTTCGCGTAAAATGTTCCAAAACATTTGGAAAGGCTATTTCCCCGAAGAATCGCACGTTGGGTACGTTACCAACGGAGTGCATTTACCGACTTGGGCAACCTCCGAGTGGAAAAAATTATACGGCAAAACATTCGACAAAAACTTCTATTCAGACCAATCGAATACGAAAATTTGGGAAACCATATATAATGTACAAGACGAAGAAATTTGGAAAGTACGTATGCAGTTGAAAAACAAGCTGATTGACTACATCAAACTAAAATTCAAAGACAACTGGTTGAAAAACCAAGGCGATCCTTCGCGCATCGTAAACGTGTTGGAAAAAATCAATCCAAACGCGCTGACTATCGGTTTTGCACGTCGTTTTGCAACCTACAAACGCGCACATTTGTTGTTTACCGATTTAGACCGCTTGGAAAAAATCGTAAACAATCCGAACTATCCCGTTCAGTTTATTTTCTCCGGAAAAGCGCACCCTGCCGATGGCGGTGGACAAGGTTTGATTAAACGTATTGTAGAAATTTCGCGTATGCCGCAATTTTTAGGAAAAATTATTTTCCTCGAAAATTACGATATGAAATTAGCAAAACGCCTTGTTTCGGGTGTAGATATTTGGCTGAACACGCCTACTCGACCGCTTGAAGCATCGGGAACATCGGGAGAAAAAGCCATTATGAATGGTATTATGAATTTCTCCGTACTCGACGGCTGGTGGCTCGAAGGATATGTGAAAGGTGCCGGCTGGGCATTGACCGAAAAACGTACTTACGATTTCCAACCGTACCAAGACCAACTCGACGCAGCAACAATATACAGTATGCTCGAAAACGAAATCGTACCGTTGTATTACGCCAAAAACAGCAAAGGTTTTTCGCCCGAGTGGGTTCAATACATCAAAAATACCCTTGCCAAAATATCGCCTCATTTCACTACAAAACGTATGTTAGACGATTACATCAACCGTTTTTACAGCAAATTGGCAAAACGTTCAACATTCATTCAAGCCGACAACTATGCTAAAGCCGTCGAAATTGCAGCGTGGAAACAAAAAGTGGTAGAAAATTGGGATTGTATCGAAGTTTTGTCGGTAGATATTCCCGAAGAATTGCTGCTGAATCCATCTGTTGGAAACAGCTATAAGAGCGACATTGTAATTGATGTAAAAGGCTTGGACAAAGATTCTATCGGAATCGAATTGGTAGTTACTTCAACTGACGCCAACAATAATACCAAAGTAGAAGAAGTAGCAGAAATGAACTTGGTAAAAGCCGAAGGTTCTAAACTTTACTTTACGATTAAGCATCGTTTGGAGCGCGCCGGTTCGTTTAAATACGGGTTCCGTATGTTTCCGAAAAATTCGGATTTACCGCACCGCCAAGATTTCTGTTATGTGCGTTGGATTTAATATTGAGTAATTAAATAATAGAATAACTGAATAATTGAGTAAAAACCATTACTTGGTTATTCAGTTTTTCAATTAAAATCACTACCTTTGCACCCTAAAAAAATTTTATGCAGCAAATCAGAAATATTGCTATTATTGCTCACGTTGACCACGGAAAAACAACCCTTGTAGATAAAATGCTCTTAGCCGGAAAACTTTTCCGCGAAAACGAACAGCAGGGCGAACTTATCATGGACAACAACGACCTCGAACGTGAAAGAGGTATTACCATTTTGTCAAAAAACGTATCAATCAATTATAAAGACGTTAAAATAAATGTTATAGACACACCTGGACATGCCGATTTTGGTGGCGAAGTAGAACGTGTGTTGAATATGGCTGACGGCGTATTATTGCTTGTCGATGCTTTCGAAGGACCAATGCCACAGACGCGTTTTGTATTGCAAAAAGCTATTCAGTTGGGATTGAAACCTATTGTAGTTGTTAATAAGGTGGACAAACCAAATTGTCGTCCCGAAATTGTGCAAGAAGAAGTATTCGACTTGATGTTCAGCCTTGATGCTACCGAAGAACAACTTGATTTTCCAACCGTTTTTGGTTCTGCCAAGCAAAACTGGTTTTCCGACGATTGGAAAAACAAAACCGAGGACATCACTACTCTACTCGACGATATTATCAAATACATTCCTGCGCCAACCGTATTAGAAGGCACGCCGCAAATGCTGATTACATCGCTCGATTATTCGTCTTATGTCGGTCGAATTGCCGTGGGAAGAGTGCATCGCGGAGAGCTAAAAGAAGGAATGGACGTTGCATTGATTAAAAGAGATGGCGCTATCTTTAAATCTCGAATCAAAGAGCTTCATACGTTTGAAGGTCTTGGTCGCAAAAGAGTAGTATCGGTAAAATCGGGCGATATTTGCGCGTTGGTCGGTATCGAAAATTTTGAAATCGGCGATAGCATTTGCGATTTGCTTAATCCCGAACCGCTTGCTCCTATTGCGATTGACGAACCAACTATGAGTATGGTTTTCACTATCAACGATTCTCCATTTTTCGGAAAAGAAGGAAAATACGTTACTTCGCGTCATATTCACGACCGTTTGATAAAAGAATTAGATAAAAATCTCGCCTTGCGTGTGGAGAAAAGCCTTGAATCGGATATTTGGAACGTGTATGGTCGCGGTGTTTTGCACTTGTCGGTATTGATTGAAACCATGCGCCGCGAAGGTTACGAATTGCAAGTTGGGCAACCGCAAGTGATTTTCAAAGAAATTGACGGAGAAAGAAACGAACCCATAGAACAACTGACAATCAATGTTCCCGAAGAATTTTCGGGAAAAATAATCGAAATGGTAGCCGTTCGCAAAGGCGAAATGAAGCAAATGGAACGCAAAGGCGACAGAATTCATTTGGAATTTGAAATTCCTTCGCGCGGCATTATCGGACTTCGTACCAATGTGTTGACAGTATCTGCAGGCGAAGCCGTTATGGCGCATCGTTTCCTCGAATATCAACCATACAAAGGAAATATCGAAAAACGCAACAATGGTTCTATCATTGCCATGGAAAGCGGAACAGCATATGCGTATGCCATTGATAAACTGCAAGATAGAGGTCGATTTTTTATTTTTCCGCAAGAAGAAGTATATGTCGGGCAAGTGGTTGGCGAACATACCAAAGAAGGCGATTTGGTGGTAAATGTAACCAAATCGAAAAAGCTGACCAACATGCGCGCTTCGGGTGCAGACGACAAAACGCGTATTATTCCACCTATTGTGTTCAGCCTCGAAGAAGCGTTGGAATACATCAAAGAAGACGAATATGTAGAAGTAACGCCCAATTCGATGCGTATGCGCAAAATCTTGTTAGACGAAAATGATAGAAAAAGAGCAAAAAAATAGTTTTTTTCAATTAAACCATTTACATTTGTCGCAGTCAAATCAGTACAATTGTTCTATTAGGAACAAAATATTGGTAGATTAATACAACAAAAACAAACAAAGTTCCGTTAGGAACGTAATATTACAATACAGATGAAAAAGATAATAATATTATTACCATTTTTAGTTGCAATGTGCTTTTGCACGCAAGCGCAACAGCCTACAGCAACACAGCAAAAAAATGTCATTTTGCTTGACAAAGAAGGCTTTTTGAAGCATGTTTATAATTTCGAGAAAAACCCAACTCAATGGGTATATGAAGGTAAATTGCCTGCTATTATCGATTTTTATGCGGACTGGTGCGCTCCTTGTCGTATGATAGCGCCGATTTTGGAAGAATTGGCAACAGAATACAAAGGCAGAATAGTAATCTACAAAGTAGATACCGAAAAATCGCGCGATCTGGCAGCAACATTCGGCATCAGAAGTCTTCCAACGTTGTTTTTCACGCCAATGGGTGAACAAGCGCAAGCAGTTATGGGTGCGCTGCCCAAAGAGCAGCTTCGCCAAATGATTGAAACGATTTTGTTGAAAAACAATCCGCCACAAAAATAATTTTTGAACGCAAATTCACATCACTTGTCATTGCGGGCTTGACCCGCAATCTCTTTTTTTAGGAGATGCTGAATCTAGTTCAGCATGACAAAAGTAAGAAATTTGCGTTTTTTGCGTCATTTGCGTTCTTCTTATTTATTCCTCTATTTCCATTACACAAGAAATAGTATTTCCGTCTTCATCAACAACAGTAATGCTATGTCTGCCCGACGACGGCATAACAGACATTTTGTGAAAATCACTCGTAGAGCCGATATACTCATTGTTTAAGTGCCAAAAAACAACTGCAGTTCTTTTGCTGTGAGCCAATTCGAGTGTCAATCCGGTTTTTGTGCCATCTAATTGTTTCGGCAATTTTATGCGCGAATTATTTCCTTGCGGATAAATAAACTGCATCGGTTGAGAAGAACCTTCGCCGCAACCAGGTTTAAAAGTTGGCAATGATTTATAATTCGGATTATACTGCTTGTAATACCACGCCCAAGCCGGTGGCAGCACAAACCAACTTCGTTGTACAGTGGCAGTCGTTTCAACACAATTTTCATACACGCGGAATTTTTCGTCGGGTGTTAAATTCACCTGAACATGATACGGACAAGCATCTGTGCGCAATCCTTCGGGAAGAACGAGCACAGTATCAATGTCTTCGCAAAAACGACCTTTTAAATGTCCCGATTGGCAGCAAATTTCCGCTTCCACAAACTCGTTGTATGGCGTTTCAAACCACTTGGAAGCAGGCAGCATATCGAAAATATCGAACATAACAGGTCCAGCGGTGCGCGCGCCGATAAGATTTGGTTTGCCTTCGCCCGAAGCATTTCCCACCCAAATGCCAACCACATATTTGGGTGTTATGCCGACAGCCCACGCATCGCGAAAGCCGTAACTTGTTCCTGTTTTCCAAGCAATTTTTTGCATGGTCGGAATGGAGCGCCAATCTATTTCTTCGGGTCGGTTTATTTCTTTTATTGCATCAAAAACCTGCCAAACAGCACCGGTTTGAAAGTCGTTTCTCGTTTTCTTTGTTTCATTTAATAACAATGAATATTGCGAACTCTCAAGTCCTTGCAGCGATCGTGCCATATTGGAATATGCATTTGCTACATTTCCCAGCTTTGCCTCTGCACCGCCCAAAATCAATGATAATCCGTAATGAGAAGCTGATTGCGGTAATGCCAATATTTGACGGTCTTTCAGAAAATCATAAAATTTTGGTACGCTGTGTTCGCGCAGCATATATACCAACGGAATATTCAGCGACCGTGCCACAGCTGCCGATGCAGGAACTGCTCCTTCGTATTTCATGTTAAAATTTTGCGGTGCAAAACCGCTGACATTCATCGGAATATCAGGCATCAACGTGTTGGGAAGAATTTCGCCTTCGTGCAACATAGCGTAATACAACATCGGTTTGAGTATGCTTCCCGGACTTCTATCTGCTTGAATAATATCCACTTGATTGCCCGAGCCTATTTCGTTAAAACGTACATTTCCGCAATATGCCAGCACTTGATTCGTTTTTACATCAATAACAATGGCGGCGATATTCCGAATATCGCTTTGAAGCAACTCAACGTGCCAACGGTCGAGCAAATCTTCGACACGCCGTTGCACATTTTTATCAATCGTAGAAATCGAATGTTGCCCTTTGTTATTTTTATGGAAATGACTAACCAAATGTGGTGCAATTTGTGGCAATGGTCGCGGTTCGGAAGGTAAATTTTCCGACAACGCCAATTCATACGTCATTTCATCAATAAAACCTTCATCATGTAATTTTTTCAATAACCGATTCCTTTTGTTTAATAGTTCTTCTCTATTTTTAGACAAGTGCAACATAGCTGGCGCGTTAGGTAAAACAGCCAACGTTGCTGCTTCTGCCCATGAAAGTTGGTGTGCCGAATGACCGAAATACCGCCAAGAAGCGGCGTCAAGTCCAACGACATTACCACCAAAAGGTGCGTGAGAAGCGTACAACGCTAATATTTTTTCTTTGGAATGACGAAATTCGAGGCGCGTCGCCAAAATCATTTCAATAAATTTTTCGGGAATCGTTCTGTTTTTATTCCGCGACAAACGAACAACTTGCATGGTCAGCGTACTTCCACCGCTCACAATTCGTTTTTCTTTTATGTTTTGAACAAATGCGCGTGCGATAGCCAATGGATTAACACCCCAATGATATGAATAGTATCTATCTTCAAATGTGGTGATACAAATCTTAAATTTTTCGGGAATAGTATCGCTTTCTGGAAATCGCCATTGTCCATCATCGGCAATTCGAGCGCCGAGCAATTCGCCATTTCTGTCTGTTACAACAGTAGCGTAAGGCACATCGAAAAGTTTTTTGGGAAGACAAAAAATATACATAACAAGCAAAAGAACAATCACGAAAATGATTGCTCTTTTTTTAGAGATATTTTTTAGTTTGTATTTCAAATTGTTTTTTGTTTTATTTTTCTATCCCCACCCGCTTCGCTCGTTCCCTTTATCAAAAGGGGACATTTTAGTGATGTGCTAAGATTTACTCTTTTAGTATCTACTCTTATTCACTTCATGGATAATCTTCCCTTTTGACAAAGGGAAGTGCCCGAAGGGAGAAGGGATAGATTAGCCTATTTCAAATACGTTGCTATTTCATCTAACACTCTTTGCGGATAATTAAATACTTCACAATTTTCAAATCGAATGACCGTAACTCCCAACGAATTTAGATATTCAGTTCTCTGGATATCATACTGCGCTTGTGCCTCGTCAAAATGCCCATCACCGTCTAATTCAATAGCCAACTTGTATTTAGGGCAATAAAAATCTACTATAAAATGACCTATACTATGCTGACGCAAAAAGCGTTCTCCATTCAATTGTCTTTTCCTCAACATTATCCACAAAGCAACTTCAGCCGCAGTCATATTATTGCGTAACTGCCTGCGATAGGTTTTCAGTTGTGGTATATTGTGTGTTTGAGACATTGTTTTTTCACAAATCATTAGGAAATTTTTATTTTTTCCGCTATACAAGCCATAATGCAATCTTGTTTTTCGTTCCAAAGGTGCATAGCTCCGCCATTGCAATGATTGAAATGGTTGCAGGTTTTACAAATACCTGTTTTGCACCAATTTCGATTGCGCATCACTTCAAAACGATTTTCCCAAATTTCCCAAAGATTGTCTTTGTAAATATTACCTTGAACAAAACTTCTGTCGATATTCGGACAAGCGGAAATGGAACCGTCAATCAGTACAGAGCCAATATTGATACCTGCATGGCAAAAGAAATAACTGTCATGCACTTTCCGTTCGTACTTGCCGACATAACTTTCGCAACTGAAATAAACATCTATCCGTTTATCGTTTTTACGGTTTTCGGCGATAAAATCCATTAATTGCCGTGTTTGTTCGTTCGTCAACAACATTTCCTGATTTTCCGCGGCTCTGCCAATCGGAGCAATAGTAAAAATTCGCCATTTTTTTATTTTTTTGGAAATCAAAAATTCTTTCAACGCAGGCAGTTCTGCAATATTTTTTTGATGTACGCAGGTTACAACGTCGTAATTCAAGCGTGGGTAAGAAATAATTAACTCCAATGCTTTAACAGCACGTTCAAAACTGTTGGGGTTGTTTCTCAACCAGTTATGATTTTCTTCCAAACCATCCAAGCTGACTGTGACACTGCCCATTCCTGCCGAAATCAATTTAGCATGCATTGCTTCGTCGTACGCATATCCGTTTGTAACAATGCCCCAGCGAAAGCCTTCTTCGCGCAATTTTTTGCCACATTCCGCCAAATCTTTGCGCAACAGCGGTTCGCCACCCATAATTGCAACAGTTATCGAATCGCGCGGATATTGCTTTTTCAACGGCTGAATGGCATTAAGAAAATCCTCAAATGGCATATCGGGAAAAAGACTACTCGCCTTACAGTCGGAGCCACAATGCAAGCATTTTAGGTTACAACGCCACGTACATTCCCAAAACAAATAATTGAGAATGTGTAGTTTTGTTTCGTTTTTCCGAAAAATATTGTGAAGCGTTTTTGTAAAAAAATTATTCATTTAAAATCTGTAACCGCCATGAAAATTTAAAAGACCTTTAAAAGCGTTTCCAAGTTCGCCACCAAGAAAAATATTGTCATTTTTGCCAAAATTGACACTGAAGCCAAAAAAGGTTGTTTGAAAATATGGTATTTTTTGAGGATATTTATCCGTTATTTTATAATCATAACCATTTTCCCAACCAACTCCCATTGAAAAAGAAGAATACAAGATAACCCTTTCTTTATTCAAATATGAAAATCTAATTTCAGGCGCAAGTACAACAATATATTTCATTTTGGATTTCTTAAAATCACGATAATTATCGTCTATATCGTATTCTCGCCAATTGTAGTGAATTCTATTTCCAAAATAATTAATGAAGTTTCCGCCTATCCAAAACCATTTAACAGGTCGATACAAATATGCAATAGAAACGTTACAATAAAATAATTCATCCAAAAAAGCACTGTACACCAAAGCATCGCCAACCGATAATTTCACTTCGTGGTTATAAAATGAATCGTCTTTTTGAGCATATGAAACCGATGTAAAAAGCAACATAATTGATATGAAAAACCATTTTTTCATTCGATTTCATTTTTTTCTTCCAATTCTACATTGATTTTTACCCTGTCTTGTCCGTTAATGTCAATGCTAATTTCCTTATTTGTAAAAGAGCCGTTTTCTGCCCCGTCAATATCCAAAAACATAACGGGAAGATTAGCCGGAGATACTTGATTTTCATCATACCGCCAATTATTAATGCAAGCATAAAAATCAAAATTGCCATTTTCATCAGTAATTCCATAATTTGATGAATTTGCAACTTTCACTTTTATTCCTTTTATCGGTAGATTCGTTGTTTTTGACAGCACCGTACCGGAAAGGCGTGTGTCAAAACTACAATCGGGTCCCGGTCCATAGCACGCCTGAAAAACAAATGCTATCGTAGTCAGTGTGATACCGCCAAAAATTCTTCTTAACCATTTTCTTGTTTTTAATTCGATTGTTTTCATGTTGCTTGGTTTTTAATCATTAATTTATTTTATTTTTCTATCCCCGCCCGCTTCGCTCGTCCCCTTTATCAAAAGGAAACATTTTGGTGATATGCCAGAATTTGCTCTTTTAATATCCAATCTTATTCGCCTCACGAATAATCTTCCCCAATCTTCCCCCTTGTGGGGGAAGTACCGTAGGGGAAGGGGGTTCAAAGGGAAGTACCCGAAGGAGGAAAGGATAGAAATAAAACTTTACTTTACAACCTTTACTCTGCCTGCTTTTGTCTTCGCATACGCCGAAGTATCATACATCGCTTCGCATTGAACGGCAGGCAATACAAAGTTGCCGACATAAGAACTTTGCAGGCGCACTTTGATTACTTTGGCGCGGTTTCTTGCCAAATCGAAATACGTTAATACTCTGTCGTCGCGAATATCTTGATAAGTGAAAACGTTCGATGTTTTCGCTGTGCTTTCGTCGCCAATCATGCGCTCGTTAAATATTTCCCAGCCCGAAGGAATGATGTGCGTCAACGCCAAATCGGTAAAATCGGTTGTTGGACTGATATTCGTTACTTTTACTTCGGCATAAAAATCGGCGCCTTGTTTAAGGCTTTGAATATCAATGGTTTTTCCGTCTAAATCGGTATAAGAAACATTGATGCGCAAATTATTGGCTATTTCGGGAAATGTGTCTTTTATCGGTTTCGATTTTGATACGACATCGACATACAATACGCCGTTGCCGTTGTTTGTGAGCGACACATTTCCATTGGTAACTTTCGGTAAATCTCGTTGAGAAACGGCTTTTGTTGATTTCACATCGTCTTGTTTCTTGCCGTTGAGCGACCAACTGAAATCAATGTTGCCCGATGTTTTTTCGGCAAGCATTCCCATTCCTATCAACGCAAAAGCGGTTGATTGTGTGCTGAATTGGTTTTCTCTCGACAAGTTTTTCGATACTTTTTGCGCTTGTTTGAAAGCGTTTTGCATATCGCCAATCAACACCAATGTTTGCAAAATCATAGCTTCGTCGCGGTCTGATGAGCCAAGCGTTAAACTGCTCGAATAAGGCTCTATGGTGGTTGGCGCATTAAAAATCAACTCTTGCGCTACATTTATTTTTCCGTTCACGGCATAAGCGGCAGCCAACTGCCAACGCGCTTGAACGGAAAGGTCTTTCATTTCTTTCATACGATTCATGGCACCTAATTCGGGTGCACCAGCGAGAGCAAGAACATACAAACGATACGCTTGTTGAAGTTCAGAACCTCTTGAATAATAGTTGTTTGCCGTGCTTCGTCGCCACTCTTGCGCTTCACGGCGTTGGGAAGCGCGCCAACGATTGAGAACGCCTTCGTTTACATCATATCCTTTTTCTTTTGCCATCAGCAAGAAAAGTCCGCCGTAGGCTGAAACCCAAGTATTTGCTTCGCTTTGTCCTGCCCAAGTAACAAATCCGCCGTTATTTATCTGCCTTCCATAAATCCGCTGAATAGTGGCGTGAACATTTTTCTTAATCGCCTCATTTTCAGCAGCAGTTAATTCTTTGACATTTGAAATGAACAACATCGGAAACACACGCGAAGTAAGCTGTTCGGTACAATAATGGTCGTAATTGAGCAAGAAATCGGAACGCCGCGCAAAATCCACCGAAGGAATACGTGAAACTTCCATTTTTACCCAATCGTCGTTGGACGTTCCTGTAAGACGGTAATTGAAATTGGCTGTTTCGCCAACGTTTAACAATTTATTATCGGAAAGAATAATGGCAGGATTTGGATTCCGCACATCAATTTCAATGGTTTCTCGGGCAGTATTTCCACCGCCTGTGGCTGTAATCGTTACTTTTTCGACACCTGATTTTGCGGTTGTTTTCATCGGAAAATAAACCATTTGGTCGCCTGTTTTGGCAAACGTAATTGATTTACTGCTTCCGTCTGTCGCTTGAAGTAAACCTGTTGTTTCGACTTTTACGGTTACATTTTTTACATTGTCTTCCATCGCAAAAACATTGACAGGAAGCATAATTTCCTCGTCAGTACTTATCACTCTCGGCAACGACGACAGAATCATTAACGGCGCGCGAACAGGCGTTGTTTTTTCGGCGTTTCCATACGCGCCGTCTTGTCCTGCAACGACCATTGTACGCACAGAACCGACATACATCGGCAATGTAATATTGTGCGCATTTGTTCTTCCTGCCGCCAACGTAAATGGTCCGATAAACCGCACCACAGGACGGAAACGATTGGCTTTTGTGCCGCCTTCTTTTAATTCTTCGTCGCCGCCAATGCTGAACATCGAGCTGAATTTACCGCCAAATGCGCCCATCACGAAATCGTACATATCCCAAGTGCGAATTCCTATTGCTTCGCGAGCGAAAAATTCGTTCCATGGATTCGGCGTTTTGAAATTAGTCAAATCGAGCAATCCATCGTCAACAACGGCAATGGTATAAGTCATCGGTCTGCCGTTTTTTTCCGAAATATTAACGGTAAATTCTGTTTCGGGACGCAACACATCGGGCATTTTTATCTGCGGTTCGAGTACCGATTCTTTATTGGAAATGAAAACAGGCATTACGCCGTACATACGAATCGGAAGGTCGTTAACCGTTTGAGCGTGAGGTTGCAACAAACTGATATGCACATAGAAATTCGGCGCCATATCTTTTGTCGCCTTGAAAGTATATTTCGTATCGCTATTATTGGCAAGTTGCACCCAAGTACGATTTAGCACAGTTGAGCCATTTTCGAGCGCTACCAATGCCGTGCCGCCACCCGATGCCGGAATGGTTACGGTAATGTCTTCGCCGATTTCATACGATTGTTTGTCGGTGGTAAACGACAGCATTTTTGCGTTGTTCGGGTCAGTTTTGTCGGAACGTCCGCGCCAGCTGGGCCAATCAATATACACAAGTCCACCTGTGGCGTGTCCGCTTTCATTGTCTTTTACATACACCAAATATCTGCCCCAATCGGGATAATTCAATGTGAATTTGATATTTCCTTTTCCGTTAACTGTTTGCACTTTTCCTTTCGCAACAGGCGTGTAAGAAGAACTGTTTATGTAATTGGAAAAAGATTCGCTTCCGCGTTCCCACCACCAACTCCAACCAACTCGGTAAATTTTATATTCAAGATTTTTTCTGTCAATCGGTTTTCCTTGCGCATTGAGCGTTACGATGTTAAATGTATGCTCGGTGTCGGTTTCGATATATTTTCCGTCTTCTTGATTCAGATTAATTCCAACGTAAGAAGTGAATGGCGAAAACGGCATCACTTGTGAAAAAATGCTGGCGTCGCCGCCTTGTTCAAACACACGCGCAACGATTGTGGCGTTCAACATTCCAGGCGCATCTTCAGCTTTCGGCGTTTTGAAATTGAATGTTGCTTCGCCGTTTTCGTTCAATGTTCCGCTAAAAATATTGTCTTCGCTCGAATGAAAATCGGTCGCAGGATTATTAAAAATAAATTTTTCGTAACCTTTAAATTGCGTTCGGGTTTTTGTAAGCATCATTTCCACTTCTGTTTTGAGATTGCTGGCAGTTGCGCCTGTAAGCCATGAAGAAGTTAGTGTAGCAGATACATTTTCATTAGCATTGAGAATATTTCTGCCGAAATCTATATTGATTTTCAGACGATTCGGCTTAATAGTTTCGATGCGAAGTGACCTGTGAAACGATGCGCCGCCAACTTTTACATAAACATTCCACAAACCTGTCGGGTCGTCTGCTTTGGTCGGAATGCGAAACGAATAAAATCCGTTTACGCCTTTTGTCAACACTTGTTTGGTGTAAAATTGACCTTGCGGATTAAACAGTTCGAGCGAAACAGGGTGATTTTCGGGAATTCGTTTTTCCGGGTCGTGCAACACAAAAGTAAGAAACAATGTGTCGCCTGGTCGCCAAACGCCGCGTTCGCCGTAAATAAAACCTTTCAACCCTTTTTCGATTCTTTTTCCGCCAACATCGAAACGGCTCAACGAATTAGCTTCTCCGTCAACCAAACGCAAGTACGATTTTTGTCCGCCCGATTCGGCAACCAATACAAAAGGTTTTCCTTTGGGCGATATAACGGCAAATCCTTCGCCGTCTGTTCGAGCTGTTCCAATCGGCTGCAACTGAAAGTTATAAACGGTTACAACTGCACCGCTTATTGGTCTTGTATCCAAAATATTGGCAACCGAAATCCACCATTTATTGTCGTCGTTCGCTTTGGCGATAACGCCGATATTGCTCGCCATTACATTAACTGCCGTGCTTACATTTCTTGTTAGCATATAAAAACTTGGGTGGCACGGATTATCGTTTTCGTTCCAATCATATTCGCGCCAATTATAATCGTCTGTGTGATACGCATCGTAATAATACGCATACGGATTATCCCAATACGACTCTTCGGATTCTGTGATTTCATTGGACGAAAGCGAAATTTTATTGCTTGCATTAGCATTATCGTCTCCATCGCACGGATAAACGGAATATTCTTTTTTGAAAGATAATTCGATGCGGTAAATAGCACCTTGCTGTTGTTTTATCATATTGGAAAGGTCAATGGAAAAATCCTGCCAATTATGCAGGTTTTTCAGCGGATCGCTGTCCAAGCGGAATGTTTTTTTGTACACTAAACGTCCCGAACGACGGAGTTGATCGGAACCGCTCAGATTGTTATCTTGCAAAAACATCAATACATTATTCTCGAAAATTTGTACGACTTTCAAATCCACCGCACGGAGATTCACCGCACGGAAAAGCAGTAAAATTCTTTCGGAAGTTGGAATAATATTTCCCGAACGGGTAATTTGTACTTGCGGTTTTAATTGCTCAATGGTCAGTTCCGTTTCAAAATCGCCAGCGAGTTTTTCGCCTTTCGTGTTTTTTACGCCGTCGTGTACCGTCAGCGTTAGCCGCGCTAAGTTTCCACGCGAAAAATATGTAAATACTTTATTATCTTTTACTTGAAAAGTAAGGTTCGGTACTTCTCTAATGGTAATCAATCCTCTCAAATCCTGCGTGGTAGAAACGGGATCGGAAAACACAATCAGTACGCCGTTTTCAGGTTCGGAAATCAATTCGGCAGAAAGCACGTTAAACATATTATCAGGAATAATAACTCTTTCTTTCAGCGTTCTATCAATATTAAATGGTTTTCCATCGACCGTGATGTCGAGTTCAAGCGCTGTTTTTTGGCGGTTAATACCTTCAATCACATAATGGAAAGTTCCGGCATCATCGCCTTCTTCTATCTCATAGACAAATGATTGATTATCACTTATTTTTGCGGAAAACGCTTTTTTAACTAACTCCAATCCTGTATCGTCGCTAAAACGGATATTGCCGCTAACGATAACATCACCGGCATCGGTTATCCGCAGCGGATTCACTTGCAGAGCAAAACTTTTTTCGGCTACACGAAAAGAAAAGTTGAAAATTCTGAATCGTTTATCTACGTCAAGAATTTTTCCCAGCTTGAATTCCGCGTTATAAATTTGTCCGTGTTTCAACTGATTTTCTTCGGGCACAAACTCAATCAAGCGATTACTTACCCAATAAGCTTTTCCTTTTATAGAAGGAGAAAACGAAAAAAGTTTTTCTTTTATTTCGGTATTCGGTTCGATATTGGGTTGCTCGTTTACCAACTCAATAAAAATAGACGACGACCGATTAATAATACCGCCGGTGTAGGCGCTGATGTAGGGCGTAAATTCGTCTGCCGGAGTTATTTCTTTTTTACCGCACGACGAAAACGAAAAGGTTGTGAACAACAACACAACAATGCTGATGTAAAAGCCGTTTTTTTTCATGATAGTGTTTCTTAGATTTGTTTTCAAAATTATTGTTTTATTATTTAGAAACAAATAAAAAACGTGGAAAAAATCTGAACTGAGATTTTTACAAGATTAATAAGATTGTCAAGATAAAAAAATGGAATGAAAATTGACGTGAAATGTACGAATTATCGGCAAAACTAAATCCTAATAAAACACCGATTTTTAGCTTCATCTCCGAATTTTACGATATGAAAAAGACCGAAACAAACATTACTTTTCACTTATCTGAAAAACTTCGGCATTTCATTGAAGATAATCTTGATATTTTCCACGAATCGTTACGAAAAATACTTGCAGGAAGAAATTTGAGTTATGAAATTCGGTAAAAAAACGGTGTTTCTTTACCAACAAAAAAATCATTATTGACATACAGAAAATCGTAGTAAACACTTAAAAATGTATTATAAGCATTACAAATGCTTATACTCAAACACTATTGACACATAAAAAATGTATGTTAAAACAGAATAAAAAATGTCTTTACTTATTTTTTGTCTATAATTTGTAATACTTTATCTTTCAGTCCTAAACGTACAAATTCATTTTTATCAACCTCAAACTCGACACATACTTTTGTAGATTCCGGTTTACAAGAACTATAAGTTTCGGGAAATGTTATTACATCCATTACGGACATATTGAAAATATTTGCAATTTCCGTAAGTTGTTTGTATGAAAGTTTTATAAGTTCGCTTTCAATTCTACTATACGTTGCACCTGAGATACTTAACGCTTTTCCCATTTCTTCTTGCGTAAGCTTCTGTTTATTGCGGATTTGTATTATTCGTTTAATTACTTCCTTTTCACTTGTATCCATAATTAAAAATATTAATTGATTATCAGATAATTAAACTTTTCAATAGTAATTTTATTGCATTTTAAGTATAAATTACTTGCATTTTACGAATATTTATATTTATCTTCGTCCCTGCAAGATTATACACTTAAAAGAAACAGTAAATAAAAAGGAATGTTCATTTTCTCAACGTTTTTAAAAATAGATACTGTGGAAAAATATAAAGAAGTAATTAATCTAAACAAAATATACATTATCAATTTATGAAAAAGAACACACTATCCCAGAAGGCAGCAGCATTATTATTTGCCTGCTGTGTGATGCTTGGCAGCTCAGAATGTTTTGCCACCATCAAGTACGATTACGATGCTGCCGGCAACCGCGTAAAACGTCATTATAACGAGGTTCCGATGAACGCCAGAAAAGCGAATCTTGACGATGACGAACAAACTGCCGACATTTTTGACGAACAAACTGCCGACATTTTTGAGGAAGAATTACCGGAAATGAAAATCAGCGTTGCTCCCAATCCTACCAAAGGCATTTTGCAGGTACAAATCAGTAATGCTCAAACGTTGCAAGGAGCAGAAATTCGACTTTATAGTCCGCAAGGCACATTAATTAGACAGGTAAACAATCTTTCCGAATTGATCACTCTCGACATCTCTTCGCAACCTAATGGCATTTATATAATGCAAGTTGTGTTGAACAACAAAGAAATCAGTACTTGGAAAATCATTAAAAACTAAACAACCATGAAACGAGCATTTACATTAATGAAAACTATAGATAATGAACGTTTTCGTTAAGCAATAAGCAGAAGCCAAATTTATTTGGATTATGCTATTGCGAGAAAACGACTAAATTTATTGAAAATGCGAGTTCCATACAACTTTAATATAAAAAAATAAATCATTTACATATGAAAAAACAATACTTTACATTCATAATATGCGCTCTTTTATTTTGTAGCACAAGCGTTTTGGCACAAATAGGCAATACGATGCAAAATCCGATTTTTGCAGGAAATTTTAGCAGAGATTTTGTTTGTCCGGATACTAAAAACACAGATAATTTTACGGATAATTATACATATCCGAATAAACGGATTCAAACCAATGATGTGTTTTACAGATTTACATTAACCAAAGCAATGGAAGTTACAATCAGTCATTGTGGATCGGCTTTGGTCAGCACATGTCTGCACTTGTTAGACGTTTTCGGCAACAGAATTGCTTACAGCAATGGTGTCAACACCAGCATATCCGGCTGTACTTCCAGCCGTAATGCTTACTTGAAAATGACTCTTCCTGCCGGCACTTATTATGTTGTATCGGAAGGATACAGCACAAACGGCGAAATAAAAACGGTAATGTCCGGTGTAGTGAGCGATTTTGATTATACGGTATTTCCGGATACGAAAAGCAGCAGCTCGCAGGCAGTGGGTGGTATTGCAGGAGCATTTGACGTTTCACCCACAGGCGCGGCTACTTACAGTATTCCTATTGAAGTACCGCTTGGGGCAAATGGCTTGCAACCAAATATTGCCATTACTTATAATAGTCAAGCAGGAAATGGCGTAGCAGGCTTTGGTACGAATATTTCGGGAATTTCGGTTATTACACGCGTACCGAAAAGCATTTATTACGACGGCACAGCAAGCGGTATTAACTATGGCAGCAGCAACGATGCCTTTATGCTGGACGGACAAAGATTAATTGCAGACCCTAATTCTGCAAATACCTATTATCCGGAATCAGATCCATTTACTAAAATTGTAAGAAATAGCAATGTGTTTACAGTACAAACAAAAGATGGACTGACATATATTTACTCGCCGGACAAAGTAAGAATTAAATACATCACAAATTATTATCATTTGACAGAAACAAAAGACCTGTTTGGGAATTATATAAAGTATGTATATAATAATTCCAATGATATGAACGAGCATCGTTACTTAGCCTCTATTGAATACGGAAATTCTTCTGCTGTGCAAAATACTATCACGTTTGCTTATGAAAATCGACAAGATACTGTGGAATACAAATTTATCAATACTCCCATTGCTATGTCAAAACGTTTAAAAACCATTACCACCAAAACCAGCGACAATGTTTTCCGTAAATACACACTAGGTTATAATTTTAGCGTTGTCGGCCATTTTTCACGTTTGGCTTCTGTTATAGTAGAGAATGGCGCAGGAGAAGCATTGAACCATACTTCTTTGGAATGGAACCCTTTGCAGGAATTTTCACAAACGGTGAATACACCACCAGGCGCACCCTCTACTAATCGTTTATTATACATGAGTGGAGATATGGATGGCGATGGCTTGGACGATTTGATAGAAGTATATACTATTGATGATACGCATAATTATGCACGGATTTATAACTCTGTAATAAATACTAGCGGAAATATAGAATTTCAATCTGGAAACGCTGTTTACTTAGGATCAAATATGTGGATTTATTGGAAAAATGTACTTTATTCAGATAAAGGACGTCTGATAGCAGATTTTGACGGCGATGGTATAAATGAAATTCTATCGGTTTACGGCGATAATCAAGTTTTGAAATTCCGTAGTGACATAAGTTCTAAAGCGAATAATGATTGGGACGAAAGAACAGCAACGCATTTTCACATGCCTAACTACGATGCCATATTTACAACAGGAGATTTCGATAATGATGGAAGAACAGACATAGCAATTAAAGACACAAAAACAAAACAATTGAAAATAGTAAAATATGATCCTTCCATACAAGATTTTGAAGTTAACGGTACATCTTATACGATTAATAGTTTATCCTCAAGACCTTGCGAAATATTTGCCGCCGACTTCAATGGCAATGGTATGACAGATATTATGCTTGTGTGTCAATTCGATTATACTATTTTATGGAATCAAGGTAATGGAGTATTTTCGGACGATAGTAAAACTTCCGGATCAGCTATTTTTGGCAATGACTATAATATGCTTCGCATGGGCGATTTCAATGGCGATGGTCTTCCCGATTTTCTTATGAATAAGAAAGGTGATAGAGGTTGGTTTTTTGCGTTGAATAACGGCGATGGAACATTCTCTGCGGTACTTGCCTATAATAACATGACATCTCATAATATAGGTTTTACAGAAAAAGATGATGGTCAGTTTACTTGTATGGTATATGACTTTGATCTTGACGGAAAATCGGATGTGGTTTATACAAAAGCCATATATGATAATGTGGGAGGAGGTAAATATAAACAAACTGATACCTATTGGCTGCGTTCTACCGGTACAAAGCTAGAATTAGAAAGAACTGTTACATCAACCGAGGGTGCCGACGATGCCAGTGCCAAATATTTTGTACTTGGCGACTTCAACGGCGATGGTAAACAAGAATTAATGAACTATGGCTACGACTGTTATGATGGTGGCGGAAGTAGGCAATGGCGTATCTATCAAACTCCTTCGATAGCAAGCAGTAACAAACTAACCTATGTAACAGACGGTTTCGGAAATAGAACAGATATTATTTACGATTATTTGACCACCAAAAACAGCGTTTACACCAAAGGCGACAGTAGTGCCTATCCATTAATAGATATACAACCTGCCTTATCGGTTGTAAAAAACGTAACTGCGAGTAATGGCGTAGCAGGCTCAATGACAACCTATTATACTTACGAGGGCGCCAGAGTACATTTGCGAGGAAAAGGTTTTATGGGTTTTAAAAAAATGACAGCAAACAATATCACAATGGGCGTAAAAACCGAAACGGGTGTAACTTCATTGAACTACACTTTTTATACGCCTTCAGAAACCTACACAAAAACAACTACAACGAATAATCAAACCGCCCAAACAACAGTAAATTATACTTATGTAGACAAATTGAATAAAAAATATTTTGCCTATCCAAATAAAAAAATCGAAACTGATATTTATGGCAACATTGTAACAACCGACTATCTGTATGAATCCACTAATGGCAATATTACGCAAGAAAAAACAACCTTCGGCAGCAATACAAATTACAGACAGATAGATTATGCAAATTACTTTCAAGCAGGTGGAACAAGACCCAATAAGCCACAGCTAATAACAATTACACAAAAACACAGCAACGACAAATATCCTATTACAAACAAAACGTATTTTACATACGACGCAGCAAAAGGCTACCTGACAAAGAAAATAGAAAATTATCAACAAACAGGATTTGAATTGACAACCGACTATGAAAGTTATGACAGTATTGGTAACCTGACTTCGTATAAAATAAGTGGCGCCGGCATAAATCCCATCACTTACAACATCGAATACGATGCCACCGAACGATTTGTTGCCAAAACAACTACATCGCCTTCTACTACAATAATGACTTATACTTATGACATCTGGGGAAATGTGTTGACCGAAAAAGATCAAACCAACAGTACCACCGGACTAACCACTACGCATAAGTACAATAATTGGGGACAACGAACAGCAACAACATTGCCAACCGGACAGAAAATAACTATCACGCGCGGTTGGGGAAGCAGCGATAACAATAACCAGAAATATTTTACCGTAACGCAAGGCACCGGAATGCCCTGGGTAAAAACATGGTATGATGCCGCAGGACGCGTAACCAAAACCGAAAGCATCGGTGCAAAAGATATGGCGATTTCTGAAACCAACACTTATAACAGCAAAGGACAACTCACGCAAACCATAAGCAAACAAGGCGATTTGATACTTACAGATAAATACGAATACGATGCCTTTGGCAGGCTCACAAAAGAAACCAAAAACAGCGGACAAGTAATTAATTACGCCTACGAAAGCAAGGAAGTAACTACTACAACCAATGGGCGTACTTACACTAAAACCTTTGACGCTTGGGGCAATGTAAGAACAGCTGCCGACCCGGGCGGAAGAGTAATATATACTTACGATTCGCACGGAAACCCAATGACCATTACCGCCGCCGGCGCCACTACATCTATGACTTACAATATCATAGGGCAGCAAACCTCGCTTACTGACCCCAATGCAGGTACAACAACTTACGAATACAATCTGCTCGGACAGCTGAGAAAACAGACTGATGCAAGAGGAAACATTACGGAAAATTTCTACGATAACCGCAACCGATTGGCTTACAGTACGCTTAACGGCGTACGCACCGATTATATTTACGGTACATCAGGAAACAACAACTTGCGTCTGACGGAAATAAAACAAGGAAATAACTCCATTAAATACACTTACGATTCGTATGGCGACATTTCTACAGAAGAACGCATAATGGATAATGTATCTATATACTATGTACAATATCAGCGCGACTCACAAACGAAAAAAACAACGCCCTATTTTTACAATCCCGATAAAAATGCCGCAAACGGAGCCGGAAATTTCTATAATAAAAGCACCTTTGATGCTTACGGAAACCTTGTAAAAAAAGAGGCAACCATTCATACTCCTTCTTCACAACAACCTACTGCTGCCACTATTTGGGAACTCACAGCAAACACAGGTACACAAACTACGGCAAACATTGCCAATGCAGGAATGACACTTACAAAAGGCTATGACAGCAAAGGCTTTCTGAACAATCAAACAACGAAAAAAGGGAGTACGAATATCTTGAATTTAAATTATTATTTTACTCCTACAACAGGAAACTTGAGCAGCCGTTCCGGAATGATGCCAAATCCAAATAATTCCGAATATTTCGATTACGACAATCTTGACCGGTTAATATCCCATTACGCCGCTCATCAAGGCACTCATGGTATATCATACGATACCAAAGGCAATATCTTAACCAAAACAAATTTAGGAAGCGATAGATACGCTTACAACAATTTCCACAAACCTCACGCCATAAGGGAAATAGAAAATACAAATAATTTCATTTCCACAACCGAACAAATCATTACCTACAACGCTTTTAACAAAGTATCAAAAATAACCGAAGGACAGTACGAATTAGAAATCTTTTATGGACCCGACCAACAAAGATGGAAAACCGAACTGAAAAAGAACGAAATTATTGAAAAAATAACTATATTTGCTCCCGATTACGAGCGCGTAACAACTTATGCAAACGGTACAGTAGACAAAATAAAGCATTTTTACTACATTTATAGTGGCGATGGGCTAAGTGCAATAGGCGTAAATGAAAATGGACAATCCACAAAAATCTATTATGCTCATACCGACCATCTCGGCAGCATAGTAAAACTGACCGAAGCAAACGGAAACGAAGTATTTAATGCAACTTATGATGCATGGGGAGAACAATCCGTATGGCAAAATACCATAGGTTTTCATCGTGGCTACACAGGACACGAGCATCTAATGGAGTTTGGTTTGATAAATATGAACGGTAGAATGTATGACCCGTTGCTTGGGCGTATGTTAAGTCCCGACAATTATGTGCAAGACCCATTTTTCTCGCAGTCGTACAATCGCTACGCTTATTGCTTCAATAATCCTCTTTCATACATAGACCCAAGTGGCGAACTTGCGTGGTTTGTGCCCGTTATCATTGGCGCAGTAGTTGGTGCTTACACAGGTGCTTCTATTCAATCGGGAACAGCGGCATTTTGGAATTGGAGTTCTGACGCTTGGAAAGGTGCTATTGTTGGTGGTATTATTGGTGCAGCAGGAGGAGCATTGGTTTCAGCCGCTATAGGTCCAGCAGGTGGAATAACAGGAATGACTGGAGTTGGAGGGAAAAGTACCTTAGGTTGGTCAATGACTTCTTCCGCATTAAAAACAGCATCAATCAATATGGGTGTTACTACTATCTTCACTGACAATATTGATGCTATTTGGAAATCTGGCGTAACAGGACTAATCTCAGGTGGATTATCTGGTGGACTTGATTTTGCCTTTTCTTCTAACAATTTTGGATTTTGGGAAGGTGCAGGAGTAGGAGCATTAACTGGTGCTACGGCAAATACAATAGATGGTTATTTGAATGGAAAAAGGAATGAAGATTTATTGTTGCACATAGGAAAAGGTGCTTTACTTACAGGGGTTTCTAATGGTTTAGTATCAGGTTTTTCTGCTCGTTTAGAAGGAAGAAATTTTTGGAATGGGGAAAACTATGTATATAGAAATGGTTGCAAAGTTGGTTACTACAAACCAATAAGACCCATTTCATTAGAAAATGTTCATTCACAAATGGGGCTTGGACTTACTTCCGATGGCAAAGGACTTTATATGTCATTTGGATTTGATTTTGGTAAAACTAAATGGTGGCAAAATTCTTATTATATTCGTAATAGTCTTACAAATGAACCCGTGCATTTAGTAAAAGGTTCTAATTGGAGGTTTCCACTGTTTTTTAAAATTTTAAAAGTGAGCGGACTATGAAAAAAATATTTGTTGTTATATGTATATTATTCAAGTCATTTGATATTGCCTGCCAAACAAATGTGTTTCTATGCGATATGGCGATGAGTAAAGATTCCTTATTATATTATAATGATACCATTTTTACAGGTAATTATCATTGTTATGATAATGGGAAACTGAAAGGAATAGGATATGTTACTGGTGGCAAAATGGATAGTTTGTCTTATTTTGACAGCAAAGGAAATTTAGTACAACAGGTTTTTTACAAGGATGGGAAAGAAGATTTTGTTCGGCAATACGTCAACGGACTTATATCTAAATTTGTAATAACATCAAAAGACAATAAATTAGATGGGTTGTGGGAAGAATTAACTTTTGATGGAAACTTATTAAAACGCAGGTATTACAAAGCAGATAAACCTGTTGGTTTATGGGTAACATTTGATAGGCAAGGAAATTTAATGAATGAAACTTTTTTTGACGAGATGCCCGTGGTGTATAAGGAATATGTGTATAAAAAGTTTTTTAAGAGAAAGGGAAATGTTTTAGTAAACATTAAATATTACAACAACAATCAAAAACTTATCAAAAAAGAAAGCAACACAATAAGTGATGATGAGTATTTATTGTTATCACAGGAGCGAAAAAAGATTCAATAGCATAGATTGTCCTCCTTGTACTTTCAGCAACCATTAAAAACAAAACACACAATGAAAAATATTATAATAAAAACGTTAGCAATTTTCTTTACATTGTCTTTTACAGGATTGGCAAACGCTAATGACGAGTTTATTGTTGGCAAATACACAGATGACGGCGGTTTTGTTGCAACGCATTATATAAAAAATGCAAATCCAAATGAGCCTTTTAACTTTGCCATTCAAGTAAAAAACGAAGCAATGAAAATGTTATTAAGTGCTGACGAAAGTTATACGCTTGCACTTGTTGCTTTTCGTTATGCAGATACCACCGAAGTAGTTACAAACTTTACTAACCACGAAATTAGGCTAATACCAAAAGGCAATTTTATCTATGTGGCAGAAAATTATGACGCAATAGGCGAAAATCTGTTGGAAAAAGGTCTTACAGGTCATATTCACACAGGATTTTTGGTGGCTGGCGATGATTTTTGGTGGAATCAGAACATAATGTCGGGTGTGAATCCTGCCGATAATTATCTCTACATTGGTACATTTATCGTTCCCAATGATGTGTTGGAATCGAATAATTGAAAAATTAATTAAAAACGCAAAAGCCCCGAAAAATATTTTGGGGCTTTTGTTTTCCTCGCCAGTGTCGAGGATTTGGTCGCATAGATAGTCCAGAAATTTTATTCAAATGTGATAAAATGCAGGTTGTGTATTAGCAAATTAGTTTCATTCTTATTTTTTTGAAATTTTTTGCAGCATATTTAAAAATATGGTTGCCATAAAACGATATTGTTCTTTCTTTTGTGTTCAAAGATATTATTTTTCGTGTGTTTATGATTGTGTTTCGCTTGATTCTGATAAAATGTTCGGGCAAAATGTTTTCTACTCTGTTCAGTGTTTTTGTACAGGTAAATTTTTTTTCTCCTTCTATATAAAACGTACATAAGTAATTATCTACGGTTATTGCGATTAATGGGTCGAAACGTATTACTTTCATTTCTGTTTCGCTTCTAACAGTAAATAGTTCAGAATTTTCCATATCAATTATATTAGTAAGTTAGTTTCATTTTTGACGAATAAAAAAACGGACTTGAATATCCGTATCAGAGGTTTTCGACTACCTAACTCACAAAATAAACAAGTCCGCATTACTGCGAATATTCGTTTATCCTTGTGAGTTCTGAAAATGTCGAAATTTCTGATACAAGAATTATGTCCCTCTAAAACCCAACATTTTGGGCATTAGAATTGTTGCAAAGGTAAATTTTTTTTCTGAATACATAACAAAATCAAAATGCTGCTTTATCATTTTCTTTTTTCTTTGGAATAATTAAACGGAATTATCCCTTTTAGTCTTGTACATGTAAAATATTATAGTACTACGTACCTTGGTTATATTTGTATAAAAAGCTACAAATATTCCGACTACTCTGTAGCCGAAAAAAGAAAGGTGCAGCGCGCCTAAATAGTTGTAGTCGATGATTTATCCAATTGTTGTAGGTGCAGCGCACCGTAACAAGACTAAAAGGGATAATTCCGTAATTAAATACATCTTTTGTCGTGTACAAAGTACAAAAAACCTTAAATTATTTGTTTTTTGTCAAAAAGAGTTTTAACTTTCACGAGTGAAAAGAGTTGAATTTCTTTCGACTATTTAGCTAACGCTGATCTTCGATTCTCGCAACAGCATAATTCAAATAAATTTGACTTCTGCTTATTGCTTAACAAAATAGTTCTAATTTTTAAACTGAAAGATTATGAAACGAGCATGATAAAAAATCACACAAACAAATGATTATTTATACGAGTTTACTCATAAAAGATATATAACAAAATTAAGGTATTCGTGAATCCTTCGGAATTCATCTGACCATAATGCAAAAAATAAAATATAACCGGATGAAAACCTTAAAAAAAGGAGCTCAGAGGTTGAATCAAATCTCCGGATTCCTGAAATTGAAGAATGAATCGTATGCCGGAAAAGTGTTGCGAGATGGTTTAGCAAAAAGATTTTCGGTTAACTTTAAGCGTTTCGTTCTTGTTTCCTCTTTTGTTGCTGATTTTTATTGCGAAAAAGCTAAATTGGTCATTGAATTGGAAAGTAAAACTAAACTTCTTTCGGAAGAAATTTGGTATTCGGAAGAACTTGCGAAAGAATTAGAAGATGCGGGCATCAAAATCCTTAAAATCACTAATTACGAAATATTTCACGACTTGGAAAGTGTCTTAAATAGAATTGAAAATGAATTGAAAGAAAGAGGGATTATGTAATAATTTGTAACTGCGAAAATAAGAGTCTGTTTAAATTTTGTTTGCAAAATAAATTATGATGATTTTTTAGGAAAATTTCAAGTTCGTTTTGCGAGTTTAGCGGGCTAAATGAGCAAAAAAGAAGATGAAATTTTACAAAAAAGCACATAATTTATGGCAAAAATCAACTTCTGTATGTATAATAAAATATTTGTAGAAAATTTAAACAGACTCTAATGTTAAGCAAAAATAAAATAAAACTTATCCGGTCTTTAGAGCATAAAAAATACAGAGATATAGAGAATCTCTTTGTGGTGGAAGGAAGCAAATCCGTATTGGAAGCGGCGCGATATTTTTCATGCGAAATACTTTGTACTACAAGCGATTGGCTCGCCCGACACAACATAAAAGCAATCGAAACGATAGAAATAAACGATGTTGAGTTGAAAAAAATATCATTCCTCAAAACACCTCAAAAAGTGTTGGCAGTATTCCGCAAAACGGCATTCGGCTATAACATAGAAGAGTTGAAAGCAGCGCTTTCGCTGGCGTTAGACAATATTCAAGATCCGGGAAATTTGGGTACGATTATCCGCATCGCCGACTGGTTTGGCATCAAGCATATTTTTTGTTCCGAAGGAACTGCCGATGTATTCAATCCCAAAACCGTACAGGCTACAATGGGCGCAATCGGAAGAGTAAAAGTGCATTATGTGGATTTACCCATTTTTTTAAAGAACATATACAATAATGTACCTGTTTACGGTACATTTTTAGACGGCGAAAACATTTACGAACACGCACTTTCGCCCAACGGTATTATTGTAATGGGAAATGAAGGAAATGGCATCTCTCAACAAGTTGCAGATACTGTTTCGCATAAACTGTTTATTCCGAGTTTTTCTGTCGGTAACGAAACATCGGAATCGCTAAATGTAGCTGTTGCAACGGCTGTTTGCTGCTCCGAGTTTCGTAGAAGAAGTTTGAAAAACGCTGTTATTTGAATTTCTTGTTTGTATAAATGTAAACAAAAAGTCCTACGATAAGCAGCACAAAAGCCGTAATCAATATGCCGTTCGACGAAATGGCTATGCCCATAAAATGAGGAATAGCCAACACTAAAACAGCAATTAAAACGATGATAACGCCCGAATATTTTATTAATTCTTTCATATCAATTTGTGTTTTATTTCTTATGATACAAATTAAAGAATAATTGCGGGAGAAATAAAATATTTTTGGAAAAATTATTTATATTTTTTTAAATTTGTATGATTTTGCTATTGATATAAAATTTGAACGTATGATTTATCTCACAAAGACACCAAGAACACGAAGATTTCTTAGTGAACTTTGTGTCTTTGTGAGATATACTTGATTCGTATTATCTGCAAATCGTAAATCTAAAATCGTAAATCCAACATATGTCCCATATTATCTATTTACAAGAAACCTCATCGACCAATCTCTACTTGCAAGATTTACTGAAAAAAGAGAAATTGCCGGAAGGCAGCGTCGTTGTTGCAGAATATCAAACGGCGGGAAAAGGACAAGCCGGTAATTCTTGGGAGTCAGCGCAAGGAAAAAACCTGCTTTGCAGTATGGCGCTTTATCCCGACTTTGTGGATATCGAGAATCAATTTATTGTTTCAGAAATTGTTTCGCTGGCGATTGTGGACTTACTCTCAAATTTTACGGCTGATGTCCGGATAAAATGGCCCAACGATATTTATGTGGGTGAAAAGAAAATTGCAGGAATATTAATCGAAAACAACATTTGCGGGAATGCGATAGAAAGTAGTATCGTGGGAATGGGCATTAATATTAACCAAGAAGTTTTTGAGAGTAACGCGCCCAATCCCGTTTCATTGAAACAACTTACAGGAGAGGAATATGATTTGAATTTGCTGTTAACTACGTTGGTAGAAAATGTATTCAAACGCTATGTGCAATTAATGGAAAAAGGAAAAGCGGCAATACATCGCGATTATTTCAATCATCTTTTCCGAAAAGAAGATTACCATATCTATAAATCCAACCATGAATGTTTCTGCGCCTGCATCAAAGCAATAAAGCCTTCCGGTCATTTAGTGTTGGAAACAGACCAAGGCGAAGAGCTTGTTTTTGCTTTTAAGGAAGTGGAATTTGTGCTATAAAATTTGCTTAACATTTTAATTATCATTAATTTTGTTATTAAATGAGCGTTTTATACAAAAATATACAGAGATAATTTAATTGTACGATTATGAAACGAGCATTTACATTAATGTAAACTATAGATAATGAAAATGCGAGTTCCATACGACCTTAATATAAAAAATAAAATTATTTACGTATGAAAAAATATTCTTTATTCCTGTTTATAGGCATTTTTGCAAGTTTTTCATTATTTGCTCAAATTCCTGCCGGTTATTACGATGCCACCGATGGAAAATCGGAAGCAGAGTTAAAAACAACTATGCACCAAATCGTGCAGAATTTTATAAATTTGGACTTCGATGGTTTTACTGCCGCTTTTTGGGGCGAAAATTATTTCAAAAGAGCAGATTGGCACCCTGAAGGTCATTTTTGGGATATGTATTCCGACATTCGGCGCACGGTGTACAACAGCAGTCAGATGGATCGCGAACATTGCATGCCGCGAAGTTGGTGGCGAAATACCGGTATAGATGATTTCGGCAGAGCAAACGCCGATTTGAATAATCTTTTTCCGGCTGATTCTCGTGCAAACATTGCAAAGTCGAACAATCCGCTCGGTGTAGTAGCGAATGCCACTTTCGACAACGGCGTAATAAGAGTAGGAAGCAGCATCATTACTCTTAGTGGATATTCGGGCAGGGTTTTTGAGCCTGCCGATGAATACAAAGGCGACTTTGCCCGAACATATATGTATATGGCAACAAGTTACGAAGATTATGCTGACCGCTGGATAACAGACGAAGCAAGAACTATGTTGCAAAATAACACATTTCCAACACTTACCGATTACGCCGTAAACTTATTGCTCGAATGGCACAGAAACGATCCGGTAAGTCAAAAAGAAAGAGACCGAAACGATTCCGTTTTTGTTTTACAACAAAATAGAAATCCTTTCATAGATTTTCCCGATTTGGCGGAATATATTTGGGGAGACAAAACGAATCAGTCCATTTCGATTAGTAATAAAGCAACTCAACCAACGTTGGTAATACCATCTGTTGGAGCTTCAGTTAATTTTGGCGTTACTAACAATCGCCGAACTCGTAATATTCCGGTGCGTGGAGTTTTGCTCAACGAGCCATTGACCATTGATTTTTTGGAAAACGAATCCGGATTTTTTTCTACCGAAAACAGCATTACTGCTTCGCAAGCAAATGATGTGAGCGGATATTTTTTGCCAATTGCATATAATCCGACTTCAAACGGAAATCACACAGCGCAACTTCGAATTAGCAGCGATGATTTGCCGCAACCAATTATCGTACAATTACAAGGAAGTCGTGTGGCTTCGTTGCCACCGATTCCGCCTGTTGTGCCAACCGACGATATGGAAGTGATAATTTTTCATCGCGGAACATCAGCAACAGGTGCTTGGGCGCGTACCAATCTTCCGCCTAATTTTACTGCCAATGTAGGAAGTGGAAGCGTACCTTATGCAAATGGTGATTTCAGTTTCCGAAACAATAGAGAAAATCTTATCGTAGAATTTGACGAAGAAGCACACATTCTTCAATTCGCCATTCTTCCGCGAAATGCGTGGGGCGATAACGAAAATTATTTGCACGTATACGAAGGAATAGATGCAAATAGTTTTGAAGATGAGCCGATTATCAGTTTTAGCAATGAGTTTGTAGTACACAGCCAAAGCACACCTGCCGGTACAGAGCGTTACAATAATACACCCGAAATTCCATTAAGTGAAAACACCGGAGCGATTAAAATTGAATATATAAAACAAGCTCAAAATGTGGGAATTAACAATCTAATTATTGCTCGAAAAAAAGAACCATTGGTAAACGTAAACAAAACGAATAAAGACGATGTTCAACTATTCCACGCAAACGGTTTGCTGTATATTCAAAACATCGGCATTGGCGAAACTGTTTATATTTACGATGCATTGGGAAATTTGGTAACGAAAGAAAGAATTGTTGAACAACAGACTATAATCCCGATGCCGAGAAAAGGAGTGTTTTTGCTGAAAACAAAAACGAATGTATATAAATTTGTATCAATGTAAGAGGCTGGATCAAAAGAACGCAAAAAACGCAAATTACGCAAAAAACGCAAATTTACGCAAATCAATTACTTGTCATTGCGGGCTTGACCCGCAATCTCCTAAAAAATGAGGAGATTCTGAACCAACGGTCAGCATTAGCTAAACAAGTTCAGAATGACGATGTTTGTTTTACGTAAATTTGCGTAATTTGCGTTCAAAAATACTTTTAGCTACTCCACAGTTCCATACGACTCATATCCATTCGTATAAATACAAACAGCAACACCGTGAATCCCCACAATGAAGAACCTCCATAGCTGAAAAACGGCAACGGAATACCGATTACGGGCGTCAAGCCGAGTACCATTCCCACATTGATGGCTACGTGGAAAAACAAAATACTGACTACTGAATAGCCGTATATTCGACAAAACAGCGAACGCTGTCGTTCTGCCATCACAATGAGCCGCAGAAATAGAAATAGGAACAACAACAGTACTGCCGAAGAACCCAAAAATCCGAATTCTTCGCCCACAGTGCAGAAAATAAAATCGGTATCCTGCTCGGGAACGTACTTTAGTTTTGTCTGTGTGCCGTTCAGAAATCCCTTTCCATGCAATCCGCCGGAACCAATGGCAATTTCAGATTGATTAACGTTGTAGCCCACACCCGAAGGGTCATCTTCGATACCCAAGGTTACTTTTATACGCATCTGCTGATACGGCTGCAAAACATTTTCGAAAAAATAATCGATAGAATAGCAATAACCGACAGAAAACACCAAAAAGAATACAATTATCAAACAATTCAGTTCTTTTTTCCAAAAATAAAAAACAAGCTGAAGAATAGCAGATGCCACGATTGCAAACAACGCCACATACTCGAAATTAATGCTTACCCAACCTGTTTTATGCAGCAAAAAAGTAAGCAGAAACAAACCTGCATTTCCAACAATAAGGTATTTGAACAAATCACTTTTCTTTTTATTCCGCAACGTCAAAATTAGTTGAACAACAATAATGGCGATGTATGCAAGGAAATTTCCCATCAATCCTTTTCCACCCTCAATAATCGGGTCATCGAGAAACTGAATGAGAACGATAAACAGAAACACCGTCCAAAGTCCCAGAAACAGGAAAATACCCGGCATTCCTTCTCGGTACAGCACGATCATAAAAGCAAGATAAACCAACGCTGAACCTGTTTCATTTTGCAAAATAATAATGACAAACGGCGTAAAAATAATTAAGCCGACCACAAAGGCATTTTTAATATTGCCGAGTTTGAAGTTAAAACTGTTCATATATTTTGCCAACGCCAGCGCTACGGCAAACTTGGCAATCTCCGCCGGTTGCAAGCTGACGGGTCCCAGCACTAACCACGAGCGGGAACCTTTGATTTCGGAAGCCAAAAACAACGTGGCGATAAGCAGAAAAATGAGAAGCGCGTATATAAAATAAGCGAAATAATCGAACATACGGTTATCGAGCAGCAAAATGCAAACGGCGATAATACCTGCCAAACCTATCCAAATGAGTTGTTTTCCGTATCGTTGCGAAAAATCAAAGATATTTCCCGTATGCTCATAATCATAACTCGCGCCGTATATGCTTATCCAGCCAAAGAAGACGAGGATAACATATAACGAAATCGTTATCCAGTCCACAGACGTTTTTAAACTTGTTTCTCTACTATTGTTATTACTGAGCATTTGGTTGAATCAAATTAGCTTTAACAAGTCTTTCTTCTACCCACACGCGGTCGGCAGAAATCTCTCTGTTCAAATACATTTCTATCATTAAACTCGCCACAGGATTTGCCCACACAGAGCCAAAACCTGCGTTTTCGACCACCACTGCGATGGCGATTTTCGGGTCATCTTTTGGAGCAAATCCGACAAAAAGCGAGTGATCTTTTCCATGATTATTTTGCACCGTCCCCGTTTTACCGCACAAAGCCACACCCTTTATTTTATGATGCCGTCCCGTTCCGTATTCGCACACGCGCCACATACCTTCCGTAACAACATCAAAGTGTACTGCATCTACATTTGTATACTGCCGTTCGTTATACCGCTCTGTTCTAACCGCATGTGGCGCATGATAAAATCCTTTGTTGGCAATGGTGGCAGTCATATTTGCCAACTGTAACGGCGTGATTAAAATTTCACCCTGCCCGATAGACAACGAGCGAATTGTAAGCGCGCGCCAACCTTTTTCGCCAAACATTCGGTTGAAATATTGTTCGGTAGGAAGATTTCCCGACACTTGTTCGCGAATGTCACTGTCGAGCCGACGCCCTAAACCGAAACTCATCACATTTTCGCGCCATCGATTGTAGTTTGCTTTAAATTTTCCGTTGTCTTCGCCATATCCATCTTTCTCCAATGTAGAACGGAAAGCGTGCCAATAATATGGATTACAACTTCGTTCAATCGAACTTAACAACGTTACCGGAGAACCGTGACTATGCGTACATCTTATCGGTGTCGAAGCCTGTCCGCTGCATGGAAAAAGCGTATTGAGATTGATGCCTCCTTCTTGCAAACAAACCAATGTTTGCAACGGCTTAAATGTGGAACCGGGAGAATATTGCGCCTGCGTGGCTCTGTTCAAAAGCGGTTTGGCCGGGTCATTTACAAGCTTGCGATAATTTTCCGTTCTTTTTCTACCCACCAATATCGAAGGGTCGAATGTGGGATTGCTGACCATCGCCAAAATTTCGCCCGTAGTGGGTTCGATGGCAACAACGGAACCTAATTTTCCCTGCATTAACTTTTCGCCATAGCTTTGCAATAATATGTCTATTGTTAATTCAAGATTTTCACCCGATTTAGGAATCACATCGTATGCTCCGTCTTCATAACTTCCTTTTATCCTTCCTTTTGAATCTCTAAGCAAAAAGTTGAAGCCTTTTTCTCCTCTCAATTCTTTTTCGTACGAAAGTTCAATGCCGCTTTGGCCCGACAAATCGCCCAGCGAATAATACGAATCATTGTCGATAGCCGTTTGCGACACCTCGCCGATTGTGCCGATTAAATGTGCGGCGTATGGAAATTTATATTCTCGCAACGTATGTTCTCGCAAAGAAATTCCCTTGAATTTATATAACTTTCCTTGAAGTGATCCGGTTTCTCTTTCCGAAAGCTGTGGAATAAGCAACTGCGGCGTGTAAGGCGAATAGCCGCGGTTTACTTTTCGGTTTCTGATGTCAGTCATCCGTTTGTCGAAAAACTCTTTGTCGATGCCCACCGTACGACAAAAATCGAGCGTGTCGAATGGTTGCTGCATTTCTTTCATCGTAATCATTACATCGTATGCCGTTTTATTGGCAACAAGCAATTCACCGTTGCGGTCGTACAACAGTCCACGCGAGGGCAGAATAGTATTTCGCAACAACGCGTTATTCCCCGAAACGGCAGCATATTTGTCGTAACTAATAATTTGGAGGTAAAAAAGGCGAAAAATAAAAACAACAATAGTAACTGTAATCATCGAGCCAATGACGTATTTTCTACTATTATATATATCGTTTTTCATAATTCAAAAATTCAAACCCCTAAATCCCCTGAAGGGGACTTTGCAAAATACCGTCAATCCAAAAGTCCCCTTCAGGGGATTTAGGGGTTATCTTTTTATTTTAAATCTTTCTATAGTCATTAAAAAAAGAAATGTAAATGCTGAACTGAACAAAATCTGCAATAGAATAATTCCAATATTAACAACCGAAAAATAATCGACCAAAAGCAATACGGAATGATGTATGACTATCATCAAGCAGCTGTATTTGAAAAAAGAACCGAGTCCAAATGACTCAATAGACGGAACCATGTTTTCGTGTTCATCTCGCGGGGCAAAAAACTTTAATAGGTAAAAACGGGCAAAAGCAGCGAAAACGGTTGCGAAAGCGTGAATGCCAAACGTGTTGCAAAAAATATCAATGCTTATACCCAATAAAAAACCGATAAATAACACCAATTCTCTCGAAATATTGACAGGAAGCGTAATCAAGAAAATAATGTACAAGTAAATATGTATGTATCCAAACAAGTTGATATTGTTCAAGATAAGTCCTTGCAGCAGGACAAACAGAACAAATCGCAGCGTATATTTAAAAATATTTGTTGACATTATCTGATACTATATCTAACACTATCTTCCAATCCGGTTTGCTCTTCGATGTGATGATAGTTAATTATTTTGACGTGCGAGAGTACTTTAAAGTTGGTAAAAAGTCTTACGTTGATGTCCAAGTAAGGGCTTCTATCCGTTTTCTCAAATGTTTCGACAATGCCTACCGGAATACCCGAAGGCAAGCCATTCATATAACCTGTTGTTACAATCGTATCGCCCACAGCAACGTCAACGTGCTCAAGAATATTTTGCATTTTCGCAAACCTGTAATCAATGCCGTTCCAAACAATAAAACCTTCGTAGTCGTTTTTCTTAAACTTACTGCTGAATTTAATAATGGGATTTAACGCCGAAATAACAACCGAAAAATTTTCGGAAACTGCGCTGACAATTCCTGCAATGCCTTGATCGGAAATAACGCCCATATCGGGTTTCACTCCATCTCGCGCACCTTTGTTCAGCGTAATGTAATTTTTCCCTTTGTGCGTGGTGTTATTGATAACCTTTGCTGAAAGAAAATGATAATTCTTTTCGGGCGCAACAGTCGTAGTATCCATTTGTATCCGTTCTTTTCGCCCTAATTGGCTTTCTAAAAAGAAAATACGGTTCAATAATGCCGCATTTTCCTCCGAAAGATTTTCATTTTTTTCTCTTAACCCAAAATATTCCGTTGTAAGATTGGTAATATTGTGCAACCTACCCACAAATGCATTCGATGAGTTAAGATAAATGCTTCGTTGAAAATTGTTGAAATTTACAATCAATGCGATACTAAACAACTGCAATATCAAAAAAATGATAAAAAACACTTGATTAATAAGAAATTGAATCAGTTTCCGCATAATTATAGGTAAAGTGTAAACGGCTAAAAGCAAAGGGTTAATTTTTAACCATTAACCTTTTACCGTTAACCTTTAAATATTATCTCATCAAGAACGAAAATTTATCCACATTTTTCAGCGCAATTCCTGTTCCTCTTGCTACGGAATGAAGCGGATCTTCGGCTATGTGGAAACGAATATTTATCTTGTCCGTAAAACGTTTGTCTAATCCTCTCAACAAAGCACCACCACCAGCCAAGTAGATACCACGGCGAACAATGTCGGCATACAATTCGGGTGGCGTTTGCTCCAACGCACTTAAAATTGCCGCCTCCATTTTCGAAATAGATTTTTCGAGGCAATGAGCTATTTCCTGATAAGAAACAGGAATTTCCATCGGTAAAGCAGTCATTCTATTAGGACCATGAACAATATAATCTTCAGGTGGATTTTCGATAGATGTAAGAGCCGCTCCGGCATTTATCTTAATAAGTTCGGCAGTACGTTCACCGATTCTTACGTTATGCTGACGTCCCATATATTCGATAATATCTGCTGTTAAATCGTCGCCGGCAATACGTATCGATTTGTTCGACACAATCCCGCCCAGCGATATAACTGCAATTTCGGTAGTACCACCGCCGATGTCAACAATCATATTTCCTTCGGGCGCCTCTACGTCAATGCCGATGCCTATTGCTGCAGCCATCGGTTCATAAATCATATAAACATCACGTCCGCCGGCGTGTTCTGCCGAATCTCTAACCGCGCGAAGCTCCACTTCCGTACAACCTGAAGGAATACAAATAACCATTTTCAGCGCCGGTGGAAACAGTTTATTTTGACTGCTTGTCATTTTGATAAGACCGCGAAGCATCAGTTCTGCTGCGTGGAAATCGGCTATCACTCCGTCGCGTAACGGGCGTATCGTACGAATATTTTCGTGTGTTTTGCCGTGCATCTGCCGTGCTTTTTCTCCGACAGCGATTAATTTATCTGTTCTTCTGTCTAAGGCAACAACAGATGGTTCGTCAACCACTATTTTATCATTGTGAATAATAATTGTATTCGCAGTTCCTAAGTCAATCGCAATTTCTTGCGTAAATGAAAAAAATCCCATATCTTTAATATAATAACTGAATAATTGAAAATCTATTGGCAAACGGTTAATGGTAAACGGCAAAAAGCTTTAACCATTTGCCTTTTACCGTTATTTTTAATGTTTAAAATGCCTAAATCCCGTCATTACCATAGCAATGCCGTTTTCGTTGCAAAAGTCAATCGAAAGTTGGTCTTTGATAGAACCGCCGGGTTGCACAACAGCCGTAATTCCTGCTTGTGCTGCCAATTCAACACAATCGGGAAATGGGAAAAATGCGTCTGATGCCATCACCGCGCCTTGCAAGTCAAATCCAAATTCTTTTGCTTTGTCGATAGCCTGCTTAGTAGCGTCAACGCGCGACGTTTGACCAACACCGCTCGCGTACAACTGCTTGCCTTTGGCAAAAACAATGGTGTTTGATTTCGTGTGTTTTACGATTTTGTTAGCAAAAATCAAATCGTCTATTTCCTGAAGCGTAGGTTCTTTTTCTGTTACAGTCTTGAAATCTTCTATCGATTCTACTTGTGTATCTTTTTCCTGTATTAACACGCCGTTTAGCGCCGTTCTGATTTGTCTTGTCGGCAATTCAATTTGTTTCTGAATCAAGATAATGCGATTGGCTCTTTTCGGATTTTGAGTCAATACTTCCAACGCATCAACGTCATAATCGGGCGCGATAATTACTTCGTAAAACAGTTTATCAATTTCCTGCGCAGTTTCTTTATCCACCACCGCGTTGGTAATAAGCACTCCGCCGAAAGCAGAAATCGGGTCGGCAGCTAACGCATCGTTCCAGGCATCAAGCAAATGAGGACGCGATGCTATTCCACAAGCGTTGTTGTGTTTCAATATGGCAAATGTTACATCATCGAAATCGGCAATTAAATTAACTGCGGCATCAATGTCCAATAAATTGTTGTACGAAATTTCTTTGCCTTGCAACTGCGTGAATACATCGTCAAAATTACCAAAGAAATAACCTTTTTGATGCGGATTTTCGCCATAACGAAGCATTTTTTGATTATTTTGAGTATATCTTAACGCACTACATTCATCACCATCGAAATAATTAAAAATAGCAGAATCGTAATACGACGAAACGGCAAACGCTTCTTTAGCAAACCATTGACGCTCAGAAATGGTTGTGTTCGCGCCGTTTTCCTCCAAAATATCCATTAACGGCTGGTATTGTTCTTGCGATGCTACAATAACCACATCTTTGAAGTTTTTTGCTGCTGCACGAATCAATGAAATACCGCCAATGTCTATTTTTTCGATAATATCTTGCTCTGATGCACCCGACGCAACCGTTTTTTCAAACGGATATAAATCAACGATAACTAAATCAATTTCGGGAATTTCGTATTCTTCTATTTGTGCCAAGTCTGCGCTTAACTCGCGCCGACACAAAATTCCTCCGAATATTTTTGGGTGTAATGTTTTTACTCTTCCGCCAAGGATAGACGGATAACTTGTCAGTTCTTCAACGGCTTGACAAGGAATATTTAAGCTTTCGATAAATTGCTGAGTTCCACCGGTAGAAATAAATTGTACGCCTTCAGCATACAGTTTTTTGATGATTTCGTCCAATCCATCTTTATGAAAAACAGATATTAATGCGGTTTTTATCCTCTTAGTTTCAGTCATTTTTTGTCGCCAATTTTAATAATATGCAAAGGTACTAAAATTAACGATTTGTTATTACATTAAATTCAAAAAAAATAAAAACTTTTTGAACAGTTAATTGTTCTTTTATTAAACACAAAATATAGAAACTATGAGCAGACGTACAGAACTTGAAAAGGAATTGGAAATAGTTCAACAAAGAATAGATAACGCCGGCAATATTCCGCACGAAATTATGGAGTTATGGAGAAAAGAACTTGACAGTATATCGTTCGAGTTGAATAACTTATATGACGATGATGAGATTGAATTTGATTAAGCGTTCTCGCCATTTCACTACTCACTATTTCAACATCTTATAATTCTCCCGATTCCACAAGCGCAATAACGCGTTCGATAATTCGGTCTTTATCGCTGCCGTCGTATTCGGATTTTAAGTTGCTGCCGAAAAGCTTTGCAATTCCCTGCCAAAAAACAGCAGAAAAACCTCCGCGATACATTTTAATGATTTCAAAGCTCGTTTTGTTACATTCGCGGTCAATAAGCAAAAGTAACATTCTGCCTTGCGAAACGGTCATTTTTTTCAAATCGCCCTCAAATTCGGCAAACAATTCTTTTTCTTTTGTCTTCAAAAAAGCCTTACGCTCTTTGTCGGTCGGAATTGTTTTGAGCTGTTGGTCGGTTTCATACATCACTCTTCCGGCTATTTTAGCATACGGCAATGTTTTTTTAACATCGCGTACCGTGCGCCAATAAAATTCTTCCTGCTTTTTGTTTTTAAATTTAAAATCAGAAAAAACATTGACTTCCTGCAAATATGTATATGGAACAAGTTCTCCGTTTTGCATTACGGTCGGCAACGTTGTTCCTTCGATTGTTACGGTATTTGCACTAACAAAAGGTGTGATAAGCAACAGCCCGAAAAGTGCGATATTTTTAAAAAATATTGTTTTCATAATGGAAATGCTAAGTTAACAACTTTTTATTTATTTGACTAACAAATATCAAAAAAGTTTAATAATAACGCTTCATTGAGATTGCCTCGTTTCTCGCAATGACGCGAAGCTCAACAACAGTGCATCATTGCAAGGAACAAAGCAATCTTGAAAAATATGTCATTAGGTTTTATGTTTACTTATCTAATTTCTTTGTATCTTTACAACTTTTATTTTTTGTAATGAATAATGACTTTTTTGAAGGCGAGCAAACCAATCGCATAGATGTGTTGGGCGCTCGCGTCCACAACTTAAAAAACATTGACGTAAGCATTCCACGCGATGCCTTGACCGTTATTACCGGCTTGAGCGGAAGCGGAAAATCGTCATTGGCGTTCGACACTATTTTTGCCGAAGGACAACGCCGCTACATCGAAACTTTTTCTTCGTATGCCCGAAGTTTTCTCGGGAATATGGAACGTCCCGATGTGGACAAAATAACCGGATTAAGTCCCGTTATTTCCATCGAACAAAAAACGACGAATAAAAATCCGCGTTCCACAGTGGGCACCACGACCGAAATTTACGATTTTTTCCGTCTGCTTTTCGCGCGTGCCGGAGATGCGTATTCGTACAATACGGGCGAGAAGATGGTAAAATATACCGAAGAAGATATTCTTCGTTTAATATTGTCGGAGTTTAACGGCAAAAAAATATATTTGTTGGTTCCGCTTGTACGCGGACGAAAAGGGCATTACAAAGAATTGTTTGAACAAACCCGCAAAAAAGGCTATATTCATGTGCGAATTGACGGCGTGATAACCGAAATCAAACCGGGACTAAAAGTTGACAGATACAAAAACCACGATATTGAAGTGGTGGTTGATAGATTATTGATTGCGGAAAAAGACGAAAGACGACTGAAAGAATCGTTGCAAACAGCTATGCGTCAAGGAAACGGAACAGTAATGGTTGCAGAACCGGATACAAACGAAGTCCGCCATTTCAGTCGCGCGTTGATGTGTCCAACCACCGGAATTTCGTATGACGAGCCGGCACCGCATAATTTTTCGTTTAATTCTCCACACGGCGCGTGTCCGAAGTGTAAAGGTTTGGGTTACATCACGCAGATAGATATTTCCAAAATTATTCCCGATACATCATTAAATATTTACGACGGCGGCATTGTGCCGTTGGGAAAATACAAAAAGACCATGATTTTTTGGCAAATAGAAGCTATTGCCGAAAAATACGGTTTCAATCTGAAAACACCTATCAAAGATATTCCCGAAGAAGCATTAGATGAAATTTTGAACGGAACAGACGAAAAATTGAATATAAAAAATGCTGCGTTGGGCGCTTCAAATTACTTTTTGACTTATGAAGGAATTTTTAAATACATTTCGTTGCAAAACGAAGGAACTTCTTCGGCTACCGAACAAAAATGGGCGAATCAGTTTGTAAAAACAATCGTCTGCCCCGAATGTTGTGGCGCGAGGTTGAAAAAAGAGTCAATTCATTTTCGTATTCACGATAAGAATATTTCGGATTTGGCAGCGATGGATATTTTGATGTTGTCCGATTGGCTAAAAGATATTCATAAATATTTGTCGGATAAGCAAAATAAAATAGCAACGGAAATATTGAAAGAAATCCGCACGCGCATACAGTTTTTGCTTGATGTCGGATTGGGATATTTATCGTTGAATCGTTCTTCGCAATCACTTTCGGGCGGCGAAAGCCAGCGCATTCGGCTTGCTACGCAAATCGGTTCACAATTAGTAAATGTACTTTATATATTAGACGAACCAAGTATCGGATTGCATCAGCGCGATAATATCCGCCTAATTGATTCGCTGAAACAGCTGCGCGACATCGGAAATTCTGTTATCGTGGTGGAACACGACAAAGATATGATGCTCGCTTCCGATTATATTATTGATTTGGGACCGATGGCCGGTCGGCACGGCGGTGAAATCGTGTTTGCCGGAACACCTGACGAAATGACAAAATCAGCGACACTCACAGCCGATTATTTAAACGGTAAAAAACGGATAGAAATTCCACAACGCAGGCAAGGAAACGGAAAATTTATCACGATAAACGGCGCATCAGGAAATAACCTAAAAAATGTAGATGTGTCGTTTCCGTTGGGAATGTTTATTTGCGTAACAGGCGTTTCGGGAAGCGGAAAATCTACGTTGATAAACGAAACGTTGCACCCGATTCTGAACCAGCATTTTTATCATTCGTTGAAAGATCCGCTGTCGTATAAAAGTGTTGAAGGAATCAACAATATCGACAAAGTTGTGGAAGTTGACCAAGCGCCGATTGGACGCACGCCGCGCTCTAATCCGGCAACTTACACAGGCGTGTTTTCCGATATTCGTAATTTGTTTGTGAATCTTCCCGAAGCCAAAATAAGAGGATACAAACCGGGACGGTTTTCGTTTAATGTGCCTGGCGGTCGTTGCGAAACATGTAGCGGAAACGGTTATAAAGTAATAGAAATGAACTTTTTACCCGATGTTTATGTGCCTTGCGAAGATTGTTTCGGTAAAAGATACAATCGCGAAACATTGGAAGTGCGCTTTAAAGGAAAATCAATTGCCGATGTATTGGATATGACTATTAATCAAGCGGTTGAATTCTTTGAAAATATTCCTGCTATTCTACATAAAATAAAAGTCTTGCAAGACGTTGGGCTTGGTTATGTCAAACTCGGACAATCGTCCACCACTTTGTCGGGCGGTGAAAGTCAACGCGTTAAATTGGCAACGGAATTAGCCAAAAAAGATACCGGAAAAACACTCTATATTTTAGACGAGCCGACAACAGGACTGCATTTTGAAGACATCAGAGTATTGCTCGATGTACTAAATCGGTTGGTCGAAAGAGGAAATACCGTATTGGTTATTGAACATAACATGGACGTAATTAAAGTTGCCGACTACATTATTGATATTGGTCCCGAAGGCGGTTCGCAAGGCGGTAAAATTTTGGCTTTCGGCACACCGGAAGAAGTTGTCAAACATAAAACGAGTTATACAGCGCAATTTTTGAAAAAAGAATTGGAGAAATAAGAAACTGTTTCTAAAATTCTCCATACCTTTGTGCCAACTTATAGGCTGTTTTTATCATCTTTTAGGACTTATAGAAATGAATTTCTCTCCTAAATTTTTCTCTACTATAAAAGGTTATACCAAAGAACAATTTCGTACAGACCTGATGGCCGGTATTATTGTCGGCATTGTGGCGCTGCCGTTGGCTATTGCGTTTGGTATAGCATCGGGCGTAACACCCGAAAAAGGATTGATAACAGCCATCATTGCCGGTTTTATCATCTCGTTTTTGGGAGGAAGCCGCGTACAAATTGGTGGACCAACCGGCGCTTTTATTATTATAGTATATGGCATTATTCAAGAATTTGGGTTAAACGGTCTAATCGTAGCGACGATTATGGCAGGTATTATACTCATTTTACTCGGTGTTTTTAAGTTGGGAAATATCATTAAATTTGTGCCCTATCCCGTTATTGTCGGATTTACAAGCGGTATTGCTTTAACCATTTTCACAACACAGATTAAAGACCTTCTCGGGTTACAAATGACCGAAATCCCGAGCGATTTTATTCATAAATGGATTGCTTATTTCAGTTCCGGTAATACAATAAATTGGTGGTCGGTGCTGATTTCCGTCGCAAGTATTTTGATTATTGTTTTTACACCGAAAATATCAAAAAAGATACCCGGTTCACTTATTGCCATTATTGTGATGACGGTCATTGCTTATGTTGTACGTCAATATGCCGACGGCATTACCATCGAAACGGTTGGTGACCGATTTTACATTGACCCGTCGCTTCCAACACCCGAAATACCTCGCGTTACTTTTTCGATGGTGCAAATGCTGATTCCCGCGGCGTTTACCATTGCAATGCTGGGTGCGATTGAATCGTTGCTCTCAGCGATGGTTGCTGATGGCGTAACCGGCGACAAACACGATTCTAACACCGAATTGATTGCACAAGGAGCAGCCAACATAGTAGTGCCGTTTTTTGGCGGAATTCCGGCTACCGGAGCCATTGCCCGAACGATGACCAACATTAATAACGGTGGTAGAACGCCTGTGGCAGGTATGATTCACGCAGTAGTGTTGCTGCTTATTATGCTGTTTTTAGGTTCACTGACAAAATATATTCCGATGGCGTGTTTAGCAGGCGTGTTGGTAGTTGTCGCTTACAATATGAGCGAATGGCGTACCTTTGTCGGAATATTTAGAAACTGGTACACACCGGAGCAAAAACAAACACCTTGGTGGAATTTTCCGATGCGCATGGTGCGTTTTTTCAAAAACATTTCGTCCGATTCAGGCGTGTTGTTGGTTACTTTTTTATTGACGGTTATCTTCGATTTGACAATTGCCATTCAAATCGGATTACTGTTAGCTGTGCTATTATTTTTAAAGCGAATAATGGAAACAACCAACATTTCTGTCATAGAAAAAGAAATAGTGAAATCGGAAGACGATGACGAAATGCGCCAAGACGATACCAAAAAGTTGACTATTCCACACGGCGTGGATGTGTACGAAATCAACGGACCCTTCTTTTTTGGTATTGCCAACAAATTTGACGAACAAATAAAAGCGGTGGCTGAAAAGCCACAAGTACGGATTATTCGTATGCGAAAAGTACCGTTTATCGATTCCACAGGTTTGCACAATTTGCGGAATCTTTACAAAAACTCCCGAAAAGAAGACATCAAAATTATATTATCCGGTGTAAACAGCTCGGTGTTGGCAACGTTAGAAAAAACCGGTTTTTCAACAGAAATCGGCAGAGAAAATATATGTCCGAATATTTACACAGCATTGGCACAAGCAAATGAATGGCTAACGGCAAACGGCTAAAGATAAACGGATTAATCGTTTGCCTTTTATCGTAAATCTAAAATCGTAAATAACGATGGCTGGAATAATTAAAAGAAAAATAATCAGACCCGTACGCAATGCAATTGTGTACTGGTTTTTTAGGTCGATGTTTTTCGCCACTAAAATACTGCCCCGAAAACCCATTCTGGCTTGGCACGGCGCGTTGGCTATTTTTGTGTTTAAATTTTTTAGAAATTCACGAAAAACGATTTTACAGCAACTCAATTGGGTGTTTGGGGAAGAACTTACACCCGGACAAATCCGCAAAATGGGACGAGATGTATTTTTAAATTTAAGCAAAACGTTTACCGATTTTGCCCATTTTTCAAACCTCACTACCCGAGCACAATTCTCCAAATATTTCACATTTAAGGGCGAAGAACATTTGAAGAAAGCCTACGAAAAAGGCAAAGGCGTGTTATGTTTGACTATTCATACATCGGGCTGGGAATTTTCAGCAATTATGCCACCCGTGCTCGGATACAAAACGGCAGGCGTGAGCCAAAATATAAAAAATCCCGCGTTGAACGATTATATGATTCAGCTTCGCGAAAAACGAGGTATGAAAAACATAACCAAGAAAAATAGTTATGAAAAATTAATCAACGTACTTTCTGCAGGCGAATGTCTGATTATCATGATAGACCAAGACAGTAAAAACAGCCGTGGAGATTTCTTGAAGTTTTTCGGCAGAGATGCTTACACACCGCTTGGCTGTGCGCGTTTGGCAATGGAAACGGGCGCGGCGGTAGTTCCAATGGCAACATTCCGAAATTCCGACGATACGTATGTGTTTGAAATTTTACCGGAAATCCCACTCGAGTCAACCGGAAATATCGATTATGACTTGCGCCATAACACGCAGATTTACAACAATGTAATAGAGTCGCTCATTCGCGAACATATTGCCCAATGGGTGTGGTTGCACAAAAGATGGGATACTACACCAGAAAAATTGAAAGAATATTTAGATAAAAGAACAAAAAATAAAAAATAAGTTTGTAATTTAGCAAAATCCTTTGATAAGACGATAGAATAAAAAAATAATTTATGAATAAGATTGTAAATAAGAAGAAATTCTCGGATAATGTTGTTTGTTTGGAAATCGAAGCACCACTCATCGCAAAGTCGCGTAAAGCAGGTCATTTTGTTATTGTAAAGCAAGGCGAAAGCGGCGAACGCATTCCGCTGACGATTGTTGCTGCCGATACTAAAAAAGGAACAATCAGTTTGATTATCCAAAAAGTAGGAGTTTCTTCCTCTAAAATAGCCGATTTGGAAATCGGAGACAGCATTACGGATATTGTCGGACCGCTGGGAAAAGCTACCCATATCGAAAATTTCGGTACAGTAGTTTGCGCTTGCGGCGGGATAGGTGCCGCACCGATGTTTCCTATTATAGAAGCTATGAAAAAAGCAGGCAACAAAGTCATTACCGTTTTGGCAGCACGTACTAAAGAACTGATTATATTGGAAGAACAAATCCGCGAACTTTCCGACGAAGTGGTTATCATGACAGACGACGGTTCTTATGGAAATAAAGGACTTGTTACCGATGGCGTGGAAAGCATTATTAAAAGAGAAAAAGTTGATTTTTGTATAACAATTGGTCCCGCTGTAATGATGAAATATGTTTCATTGTTGACGAAAAAATATGATATTCCGACCTTTGCTTCGCTGAATACTATTATGGTTGATGGAACGGGAATGTGCGGAGCCTGCCGTGTAACCGTAGGCGGAAAAACAAAATTTGTATGCGTTGACGGACCCGAATTCGACGCGCATCAAGTAGATTTTGATGAAATGATAATGAGATTGAATTCTTATACATGAACCATTTAATTTAATTATTATGAAGAATTTATTTGCTTTTTCGGCAGTTTTTTTGTTTTTGTTATCTTGCACAAGCAATCAAAAACAAGAGCAAGAGGTAGTTGTTGCTAAAGTCATCGATATTGAATCAACTTCCGACAAAAGAACAGCAATAAACTTTACCGAATTCAAAGATATTCTTCTGTTGAAGCCCGATACGGTAAACAATGATGCAAGATTGATGGACGCGCTGAAAAAACGCTGTTCAAGCCGCGACTACGCGGAAGAAAATCTTTCGTTGGAACAAATATCTAATCTTCTTTGGGCAGGCTATGGAGTTAATCGTGTTGACGGAAGAAGAACAACAGCTACTATTTATGCTCGTTATCCGATAATCGTTTATGCTGTTTTCCCGACAGGTATATATCTGTATGATGCTGAAATCAATACGCTTCAAGCGATTGTAGAAGGAGATTTTCGGATGGCTATCGGAGAACACGATTTTATTCGTACCGCGCCGTTGAATCTTCTTTTGGTGGCAAACATGAACAAATACATCGATTTTTCGTTTATTCCTGAAAACGTATTAACAACGTATGCCATGGCCGATGCCGCATTTATCAGTCAGAATGTATCTCTTTATTGTGCTGCTGCTGATTTAGCCACAATGGTACGTGTTGCCGAAATTGATGAATCTAAATTATTGCAACTGTTGAAGTTGGACAATAAAACACATCACGTTTTATTAACACAAACAGTGGGTTATAAATCAAAAAGTTAATTGTTAACATTTAAAATCAGTTGATATGAAAAAATTATGGATTGCTTTTGCCGGCTTTTTGTTATTGGCATCTTGCGCAAACACTCAGCAAGAAGCCAATAATAACGTGGTAGAAAAACAAAAAACAACGTTGAACCTCAGCGAGTTTAAAAACATCGAGTTATTGGCTCCCGACACAGAGAATAAAGCGCCACTGATGGCAGCATTAGAAAATCGTCGTACTTCGAGAGATTTTAGTGACAAAGAACTTTACTTGGAAGATTTATCTAATGTACTTTGGGCTGCTTACGGCGTGAATCGCCCCGACGGAAAAAGAACAGCGCCATCGGCAATGGCAGTATATCCGGTTGATGTGTATGCCGTTTTATCGAATGGAATTTATTTTTACGATGCACCCAACAACGCACTTCGCGCCATTGCAGAAGGCGATTTTCGCAGAATCACCGGCGGTCAAGATTTTGTTTACGACGCACCGTTGAACATTCTTTATGTAGTAGATTTAGGTAAATACGAAGAACGATTTTCGGCTGTACCCAAAGAAAGGTTGATAAACTTAGCGATTTCTGACGCGAGCCATTCCAGCCAAAATGTATATTTGTGGTGTGCGGCGTTCGATATGAAAACCGTGATACGTGGCGGTGGAATGAACGAACCGGAACTTCTCAAGCTACTGAACCTCGACGAAACAAAACATATAATTCCGTTGGCACAAACAATTGGGTATTAATTGACGATTTTAGATTTACAATTATTGAGAAATAAAAGAAGCTGTCTCAAGAGAACGCAAATTACGCAAAAAACGCAATTTTTCGCAAATCAAAAAAAGATTAATATTGTATATTATTAATTATAAACAATATATTTTTTGCGAAAATTTGCGTTTTTTGCGTAATTTGCGTTCTCTTTTCTCTTGAGACAGCGTTTTTGTTTTGATTATCATTAGCGAAATCTAAATTTAATGTGCTAAAAAAACATTTCATTATATTTGGAAAAAGCTGATGAATTTTGTAAATTTGTAGTAGCGAATAATTCACAATGAGAAAACTCAAATTATATTTCGATACTTCTGTTATCAGCTATTTGCAAGCGCCTGATACGCCTGAAAAAATGACAGAAACATTGGAGCTTTGGGAAATTTTGGCAACTCGTTCTGATGTCGAAATTGTTATTTCTGAGCTGACTTTGAGAGAACTCAACAGATGTCAACAACCAAAATTAAATTTTTTACTCGAAAAATTAAACGAATTTGATTATCTTTTGCTTGATGTATCGGAAAACGATATGAATTTAGCTAACCATTATTTGGGAAATGCAGTTTTGACTGACAAAAGTATAGACGACTTGCTACATATCGCCATTGCGACTTTGAATGATTGTCGCTATATTTTGTCTTGGAATTTTAAACATTTTGTAAATCCCAAAACTATTAATGCTGTTTGGGCAATTAATAAAATGAAAAATTTACCCGAAATAAATATTGTTTCACCATCAATGATGTTAGGAGGATTTTAATATGAATAATTTAAACATAGAAGATATTCACAAAATAAGAGAAGAACATGCTGTTCTAACTCGAGATATGGCTTTTGACGAATACAAAGCAGAGTTAAATAACGACATAAAGTCTCTCTTAAGTACATTAAAATCAATGAAATCAAAGCGGCCTTATTCATTTGAAAGAGAAATGCTAAATGTCGCCGAACCTCCGGCAGAATATAAAACCAAATCTAAATCCAAACATAAAATCTAATCTTTGGAAAATCAGAAAAAAGAACGAAATAATCTACAATTATCGAAAAACAAAAAAATCCTGAAAATAATATTTTCAGGATTTTTTAATATAGTTATTTACAAATCGTAAATCATTTAACATCATTTTCTTTTATCAAATACTCTGCAATTTGTACTGCATTGAGCGCTGCACCTTTTTTGATTTGGTCGCTTACGCACCAAAAGAAAATTCCGTTAGGATTTGAAATATCTTTTTTAATACGTCCTACATACACCGGATCTTTTCCTGCCACGAAAAGTGGCATCGGATACACTTTGTTTGCCAGGTCATCTTGCAATACAATTCCATCAGCTTTAGCAAAAGCCTCGCGAGCTTCTTCTACCGAAATAGGTCTTTCAGTTTCTGCCCAAATACTTTCTGAATGAGCACGCAAAGCCGGAACACGCACGCACATAGCGCTTACTTCGATATCCGAATTCATGATTTTGCGCGTTTCATGATACATTTTCATTTCCTCTTTGGTGTATCCGTTGTCAGTAAACACATCAATTTGAGGAATAAGATTGTATGCCAGCTGGTAAGCAAATTTAGAAACAGTAGGTTCTTCACCTGCCAATATTTGTTTGTATTGCAACTCCAGTTCTTCCATAGCAGCCGCACCAGCACCGCTCGCCGCTTGGTAAGTAGAAACGTGTACGCGTTTGATGTGCGAAATATTTTCAATAGCTTTTAGTGCAACAACCATTTGAATAGTGGTGCAGTTTGGATTCGCGATAATGTTACGTGGACGATTTTTAGCAGCAGCAGCATTTACTTCGGGCACTACCAACGGAATGTCTTCGTCCATGCGGAAAGCGCTTGAGTTATCAATCATCACAGCACCGAATTTGGTAATGTCTTCAGCAAATTCTTTAGAAGTGCCGGCTCCAGCAGATGTAAACGCGATTTGCACACCTTTAAAATCATCACCATGTTTCAATTCCTTTACCGTAATTTTTTTACCACGGAATTCATAAACATTTCCGGCACTGCGCGATGAACCGAACAATAATAGCTCGCTCATCGGAAAATTTCTCTCTTCAAGAACCCGCAACAGTTCTTGCCCTACGGCGCCACTTACGCCAACAATTGCAATTTTCATTTTTTTGTTTATATTTATTGTTTTATCTTTTTTCTGTTTAATGCCGTTAAGCATTATCACTTGGCAGATGATAATTTTGATTGTAGGCATTGGCTACGCGAACTATTCTACCGAGCGAATCATTCCTAACGGAATGCTAAAAATCTGCGCACAAAGGTAAATCATTTCGCTGTAATTACAAAATACCGCGAAACCTCATACAAATGCAATGCAGTACAAAATAACTAAAAATAAAAACAGCTATTGCTTAAACTCACCAACAAATCTTCTCCCTGCTGCGAAAAGTCAACTTTACTTTCTCTCGACAGCCAACCCAGCGCCAACATTAATTCCTGCCTTTCAAACCCGGTTAATTCTCCAATTGCGTCAATTGTCAGCGCGCCTTTTTCCGAAAGCAAATGCCAGATAATACCTGCATTTACACCAATATCAAATTTAATCATAACTAATATTTTTTAAGAGACCACGTAGTAAACATAACAAAAACAACGGAAAAACAATGTTAAATTAATGTTAAAAATTATCATATATCGGGTAATAATTGTTTTTACTCGATAATTTTTCTAAATCAACAAGGATACAAAACCAAATCCATTTTCCTATCCCAATCATCATGCGGAACGCTTTCAATAAGCTGAACATCAAAACAAACGCCAACTTTCATGACGTTGATGTTGGATAGAAACTTATCATAAAAACCCTTACCTTTTCCTAATCGGATTCCATGTTTGTCGAAAGCTAAACCCGGAATAATGCACAAATCTATCTTGGAATAATCAAGAAATTCCTCGGTTGTCGGTTCGCAAATATTGAATTTCCCTACACTTAAACAAAAATTATCTCTGTAATGTTTCAAAACTAAATGATTATCTTCTACGCAAGGAAGCAATATAGTTTTTGAGACAGACCATTTTTCGATAAAATCGTGCGTTTCTACTTCGTTGGGCAACGACCAATACATCAGTATAACATTAGCATACCGAAATTCAGGTAAATTTTCCAATTTTTTGAAAATTTCTGTTGATTGAAAATGTTTTTCTTCTTCCGAAAGTTGATTAATTTTTTCTCTTATTTCTTTTCGGAGTATCTCTTTTTTTGCATTCATTTTTGTAGAAAGATTATGCAAATTTATATAAAATATTCTATTCATTTTTTGTAAATTTGCGTAATTTGTGTTGAATAAAAAATGATAGACCAAGCTACTATAGACCGCATATACGAATCCGCCAAGATTGTAGAGGTTGTTTCCGATTTTGTAACACTTCGCAAAAGAGGAGTTAATTACATTGGTTGTTGTCCTTTTCACAACGAAAAAACACCGTCTTTTACTGTTTCGCCGGCGAAAGATATTTTCAAATGTTTCGGTTGCGGAAAAGGTGGAAATGCCGTGCATTTTATCATGGAACACGAGTCTATGTCGTATGCAGATGCACTTCGTTATCTCGCAAAAAAATATCACATCGAAGTTCAAGAAAAAGAACTAACACCCGAAGAACTTGTTCGGAATACCGACCGCGAAAGTATGTTGGTGCTTAATTCGTATGCGCAAAAATATTTTTCGACTATTTTGCATCAACACGCGGAAGGAAAAGCCGTTGGACTTTCCTATTTCAAAGAAAGAGGTTTTAGAGACGACATTATCGAAAAATTTCAATTAGGTTACTGTTTGGAAGAACGCGACGCTTTTACCAAAGATGCGTTGAAAAACGGCTATAAAAAAGAATACTTGGTAAAAACGGGTTTAACGATTGAGGGCGAAAACAATTACACTGCCGACCGTTTTCGCGGACGTGTACTATTTCCTGTGCATAGTCTTTCCGGTAAGGTCGTTGCTTTTGGCGGGCGTATTTTGAAATCTGATGCTAAAGCTGCCAAATATCTCAATTCACCCGAATCTGAAATTTACTATAAAAGCAATGAACTGTACGGCATTTATTTTGCCAAGCAAAGCATCGTAAAAAACGATTGTTGCTACCTCGTAGAAGGTTATACCGACGTGATTTCGATGCACCAAGCAGGTATCGAGAATGTAGTAGCTTCGTCAGGAACATCGCTCACGTCGGGACAAATTCGCCTTATTCATCGTTTTACGCCCAATATTACCGTTATTTACGACGGCGATGCGGCAGGTATCAAAGCTTCGTTGCGCGGAATCGACCTCTTGTTAGAAGAAGGAATGAATGTAAAAGTGCTGCTACTGCCCGACGGCGAAGATCCCGATTCATTTGCACGCAAGCAAGATTCTTCCGAATTTATATCTTATATAAATGAAAATCAGACGGACTTTATCGGTTTTAAAACCAAATTGCTACTCGAAGATGCCGGAAAAGATCCTGTAAAAAGAGCCTTGCTGATTACCGATATTGTGAAAAGTATCGCCATTATTCCCGACAATATTATGCGCTCGGTGTACGTACGCGAGTGCAGCAGAACGCTTGAAATCGACGAAACGGTTTTGTATTCCGAAATCAATAAAATAAATAATGGCAAACGCGATCAAAATTTTACACAACGCAAGCAAGCTGTTTCCAACTTATACGAAACCGAAAGAAAAGCGGCGGCTGAACAACACGGCATTCCGGTAAACACCACACCATCGAAAGACGACGAACTGGAAAAAGCGGCGTTGAATATTTTGCGGTACTTGATTCGTTATGGCGAACAAGCGTTGTACGAAGAAGAAAACGCAGAAACAAAAGAAATTCAAAGGTGTACAGTGGCAGATTATATCATTGCGGAGTTGGAAAACGATGGTTTGGTATTTGCAAATTTATTGCATCAGCAAATGTTGAACGACGCAAAATCGTTTTCAGGACAGAAATGGAACGCCGAAAATCATTTTAAAAATAATATTGATATTAATATAAGCTCGATTGCGGTTGATTTAATTACAGAACCGTATCAGTTAAGTAAAATTCACGAAAAAGTTCATCAGTTAGAACCGGAACAAGATAGGTTGATACAATTGGTTCCTCGAGTTGTGTTGGAATATAAAAACAAAGTAGTGCTGGCGAAAATCAAAAATATTCAAATTAGTATAAAAGAAGCGCAAGAAGCCAACAATGCCGAAATGCTTGAACAGCTTTTACGTGAATACACGACTCTGAACATGGTTAAAAATATGTTGGCAAAGGCATTGGGCGAAAGAATTATTTTAAAGTGAAAACATTTGTTGAATATTTTTGTTTCTTTATTACATTAAGTATATATTTGTTCTCAACGTTAAACTAAATAAAAAAATGAAATTATGAAAAAGTATGTATGTATAGTATGCGGTCATATTTATGACCCGGCTGAAGGCGATTCAGATAGCGGCATAGCGCCAGGAACAGCATTCGAAGATCTTCCAAATGATTGGGTTTGCCCGATTTGCGGCGTAGGAAAAGATGAATTTGAGCCGGTGGAAGATTAATGATTAGAAATTTAATAACCATAAAAAACAATTGTCATGGGAAAAGAAGCAATTAAAGTAGCATCAGTAGATGTGAAAAAATTATTAGAAATGTTAAACGGAGCGCTTGCCGAAGAATGGTTGGCATATTATCAATATTGGATTGGCGCCAGATTAATGGAAGGTCCAATGAGAAGCGAAATAGAACCGGAATTATTAATTCATGCCAATGAAGAATTAGCGCACGCCGTATTGGTTGCCGACAGAATTATTCAATTAGGCGGAACACCTATTATTGACCCAGCAGAATGGACAAAACACGCTCGTTGTTCGTACGAAGCTCCGGCTGACCCTTATGTAGAAGTAATTCTGCAACAGAACTTAAGAGGAGAAAGATGCGCCATTGAACGCTATCAGGAAATAGCAGAATTTACAAATGGAAAAGATTTTTCAACTCACCAAATGGCTGTTTCTATCCTTAATGATGAGCTTGAACACGAAAACGACATCGAAGCTTGGATAACAGATTTGGAAAGATTGAAAAGCGATATAAGGAAAATACAATTGTAAGTTTCAAAGAACGTAAATGACGCAAAAAGCGTAAATTTCCGCATTTAATTATCAATAAAATTTGCGAAAATTTACGCTTTTTGCGTCATTTGCGTTCTAAAATACTTTTTATAGATTCTTGGAAAATGCCAATAAATCTTTCGCCGCTACGAAAGAACTTACCTCATTATTCAATATTTTCCGTTCATATTCTTTCAACAGCGATTGTATTGTTGAGTTTTGATAAAAGCTGTTTTTTAAACTTTCATCTATCGTTTCATACAACCAATACTTGGATTGCTCGTTTCGATTCCGGTCAAAATAGCCATTCTTTTTGACAAATTCGATATAGTCAGCAACCATTTTCCATACACTTTCTATATTAAAATTAGTTACGGCAGAGCAAGTCAACACTTGAGGCGTCTGGTCGGATTCGGGTTTTGGGAAAAATTTCAACGCATTGGCGAGTTGTACTTTGGCAACATTAGCTTTGTCAACATTATTGCCGTCAGCTTTATTGATGGCAATACCATCCGCCATTTCCATGATGCCGCGTTTAATACCTTGCAGTTCATCGCCGGCACCTGCAATCTGAATCAGTAAAAAGAAATCAACCATTGAATGTACAGCAGTTTCAGATTGTCCCACGCCGACAGTTTCAATAAAAATAGTTTCGAAACCAGCTGCTTCACAAAGCACTACTGTTTCTCTTGTTTTTCGCGCCACACCGCCCAACGAACCTGCTGACGGCGAAGGACGTATAAAAGCGTTTTTGGCTCGCGATAATTCTTCCATGCGCGTTTTATCGCCGAGAATACTTCCTTTGGAACGTTCGCTACTTGGATCAATGGCTAATACTGCGAGTTTTTTATCTGCGTTAATTAAATACATTCCCAATGCTTCGATAAAAGTGCTTTTTCCTGCGCCAGGCACTCCCGTTATTCCCAAGCGAATGGAATTTCCCGAATAAGGCAAGCATTTTTCAATCACTTGCTGCGCAATTTCTTGATGATCGACACGCGAACTTTCAATAAGCGTTACAGCTTGACTTAGTATCGAAATATCTCCTTTCAGAATTCCTTCTACATATTCTGCTACCGAATAATCACGACGTTTTTTATTGACCAAATACGGATTCACAATCGGCGGCGGCGCTATTCCTTTTGCCACAGACAATCCTTTATATTCCTCATTATCTTCAATATGCTTCATTTTCCTGTTGTTTCTTCGATTCATACAAAGATATAAAAAAACGCCAAAGAAAAAAAATCATTGGCGTTTCTTATAATTTATCATTCAAGAATTATTGCAAAACCTTAACATTTACAGTTATTGTTGTTGTCGGCGTTTTGGGATCGTTTGTGATAACGACTACTCTTGCCGTAAAACTTTCGGTAATATTATTTCCGTCAAGCTCCATTTTTAGCTGTCCACCCTTCGATGGCGCAATTGTTTTTGGGTGTGTAATCTTTAGTCTTCTGTCGCTCGTGGTTACTTTTCGTATTGCCAGTGGTTCTTTTCCTAGATTTTTTATTCCAACGGTCAACTGTTTCTTTTCTCCTTTTTTCAGTTCAACAGTAAGCTGTTTGTTGTCAAACTCAACAACAGGTGCATTTGCTCGTTGTTCCGCCGTTAATTTACTGAAATCTTCTCGAAGATTTGAGCTGATAGTCAGCTTATATTCGTCTGTAAGGATTTGATTTCCATTTAATACCACATACACTTCGTCGGTTCTACCACCAAAATCATCTATATTTTGAGCATTGTAGGTAATAATAATAAAACCTGTTTCTTGCGCTTTCAGTCTTCGTGGATTCGCTTCCAATACAATATGTTTAGGCACATTCGCGAAAGAAACAGCCACTTCTTTGTCTGTCATATTTCTGATTTCGATTCTGTCGGGTCTCGATTGTCCTCTGAAAATATCGAATAAAGGCGACGTTTTTGATTTTAAGCGTATATCGCCCATTTGCACGGGAAATTGCTCTTCTACCGATTTTGGTCGGGCAATAACTTCACCTGCAATCATCAATACCACAGTTGGTTCCGAAGCATTGCTTTTTACTGTTATTGATTTACGGAATGAACCCGGGCGCCCTTTTGGATTAAATTCTGCCGTAATAGTTCCCATGCCGCCTGCCGGAATAGGTTCTCTTGTCCAAGATGGCGTTGTACAGCCACAAGATGCTGTAACTCCGTTTAGTACTAATGGAGCCACACCTGTATTTGTAAACTCAAAAACGGCAGAAACTTTTCCGTTTTCTTCATTTATTTTCCCAAAATTGTGTTCTTTTGCTTTGAACTCAATCGTGGGTTGTTGTGCATACGCTAACGAAAAAATCGCTGCAAATACGCTAAAAACAATTAATTTTTTCATAACAAAAATTCTTAATTGTTACTCTACTTTTGGTTTAGGCGTAACATCGCCTGCAATAAATAATGTTATCGATGGTTCCGAAGCATTGCTTCTTACGGTTATTGATTTGCGGAATGGACCGGGACGGTTGGTGGTATTATACGACGCTTTCACAAAGCCGGTTGCTCCCGGAGCGATAGGTTCTTTCGACCAATCGGGCGTTGTGCAGCCGCAAGATGCCGAAACTCCGTTGATAATCAAAGGCACATTTCCTGTATTTTTAAATTCAAACGCAGTGGTTACATTTCCGTCTTCCTCTTTGATTGTTCCAAAATCAAACTCTTTTTCTTTAAATTCAATCACTGCTTCTTGAGCGCTAACCAATGAAAATATCATGGCAAATACGCTAAAAAATAATAACTTTTTCATAATTCTATTTTTTTAAATTAATATTAATCTATTGTAAAAAAAACATTTGCAAAGATACTCAATAAATGCACAAGATTGTTATCGCATCACCTGCTTTTTTAACATTTTATAACATTTGCAAATTCAATGTTAAACTTGATTGTCAGCGACTGCAAGTCTTCGACTACAGGCTCAAGTAAATCAATTCCGTTCTTTATTCGCTGTTCCATCAACAATCGTTCGGGATCGCCCGGAATCAGCACACGCTCTTGTCCTTCAACGGTTTCGGCATTGCGGAATGTTTCAATCCATTTGTCCATACTTGCCTTAAATTCTGCTACCGAACGAAATGCATCAACACGCATAGCACCCAAAAAGTGCCCTATTCCCTCGCCTACTGATTCATTCTTGGGTTCCATAAAAGCCACAAACGGCGGAACCCAAGGTCCAAAATTTGCACCGGGAAGAACGCCTGTCAATATATCGACCAACGAACCAAGACAATATCCTTTATGTCCGCCGTATTCTCCTCCAAGCGGAAGCATTGCACCACCATTTTTCAAGGCGAATGCCGAATTCGTTTGGTTGCCGTCTTTGTCCACCGCCCAACCGTACGGAATATCTTTCCCTTGCCGCTGCGCTACTTCCAGCTTCCCGTTAGCAACAGTTGTTGTCGCCATATCGACCACAACGGGCGGCTGCGCTCCGGCAGGAATGGCAACCGAAATCGGATTTGTTCCCAAAAATTTGCTTTTCGACCAATGCGGCACAACCAACGGACTTGCATTTGTCATGCTCCAACCAATCATATCTTGCTCCAACGCCAACATTGAATGCGCCGCCGCAATTCCAAAGTGATTGGTGTTTTTTACGGCTACCCAGCCTGTACCAACATGTTGAGCTTTTTTCATCGCTATCGCCATAGCTTTAGGTGCGACCAATAAACCTGCTCCGGCATCACCATCGACTACTGCCGTAGAAGGTGTTTCGTGTACTATTCTTATATCGGGATTTGCATTTAAACGTCCTTTCTCCCAAAGACGAACATAATTGCTCAATCGTGCTACTCCGTGAGAATCAACTCCTCGCAAATCTGCCAAACACAACGATTTTGCTGCAATAGTAGCATCATTTTCACTACTTCCCATCGCTACAAAAACACGACGCACAAAATCAACTAAACTTTCCGAAGAAAATATCATATTTTATAGTTTTGACTAAATAAAAATAAAAAGGTTTAATCACACAGAGAAAGATGATGGTATGATTTTTTTACGAGTTTGAATAAATCCGAAGCAAAAACAAAATCGTTCAATTCTTTATTATCCGAATTAAACAGTTCGTCTTTGGAGCCTTGCCAATGATTTTCGCCTTTGTAAATAAACAAAATATTTTCGCCCAGTTCCATTACCGAATTCATATCATGCGTGTTGATAATGGTGGTCATATTGTATTCTTTAGTAATTTCATGAATAAGCTGGTCAATCACAAGCGCGGTTTTGGGGTCTAATCCCGAATTGGGTTCGTCGCAAAATAAATACCTGGGATTCAATGCTATGGCACGTGCAATGGCAGCACGTTTTTGCATTCCACCGCTAATTTCAGAAGGATATAAATCGGCGGCGTGTCCCAGCTGAACTCTTTCGAGGCAGAATTTTACGCGGTCATGCGCTTCGTCTTTGGACAACCCCGAAAAAATTTCGATGGGAAACATTACATTTTCTGCCACCGTCATCGAATCGAACAACGCCGAGCCTTGGAATAACATTCCCATTTCTTTGCGAATGTTTTTCAATTCTTTTGATTTCATAGCAGGAACATTGATTCCATCGAACAAAATTTGTCCACTGTCGATGCGGTGTAAGGCAATAATGCTTTTCATCAGCACTGTTTTTCCGGAACCGCTTTGACCTATAATCATGTTGACTTTTCCTGTTTCAAACACAGCTGAAATATCCTTTAATACGGGATTTCCGTCGAACGACTTATCTACATTAATAACTTCTATCATGTTAATAAAAGTTTAGTAAGAATTACATTGAACAATAATATTAATACGCTGCTTTTTACTACGGCGTCGGTACTGGCTTTACCTACTTCTAACGCGCCGCCGTAAGCATAATATCCGTAATAAGATGAAACCGAAGCTATTAGAAAAGCGAAAACCAAAGCTTTGATAATGGAATAGGATACATAAAACGGCACAAACATATATTGAATTCCGTAAACATAACTTTGAACAGTCAGAATATCAGTAAGATAGGCGATTCCGTAACCGCCCATAATACCGAAAAACATACTAAAAATTACGAGAATTGGAATAATACTGACAAAAGCGGCTATTTTTGGTAGAATTAAATGATTGGCAGAGTTAACACCCATAATATCGAGCGCATCTATTTGTTCGGTAATACGCATCGTACCAATTTCCGAAGCAATGTTTGAACCGACTTTTCCGGCTAATATCAGGCATAAAATTGACGATGAAAATTCTAACAGAATGGTATCGCGGGTAGCCAAGCCTGTGAGATAACTCAAAAACGGGTTTTCGGTATTGAGCACCATCTGAATGGTTATCACGGCGCCAATAAACACCGAGATAATGATGGTAATTCCCAACGAATCCAACCCTTGTTTTTCTATTTCTTTAATATATTGCCGAAAAAAAACTTTCCACGAATCGGGTCGTGTAAACGTTTTGTACATCAGCATACTATATTGACCAACGGTTTTGAATAAACTTTTTAGTAACATTGTATCATTTACGATTTTAGATTTACGATTTTCAAATAACCGATAATCTGTAATTCATATTATTTCGTATGCAAAAGTAATGAAAATCTTTTAAGGGGTTGTTTCAAAAGTCAATATTCTTTTATCATAAGTGTACAAAGGATTCTTATTCTTCAAATAATTCGTTCAAATCTATTTCCAATCCTTCAAAAATATGTACAGGAGCTTTTTGATTGCATTCATATACAGTTCCTAAATCGTATTTACCATCCGGCTGCAATAAAAAGACATTGGCAACTTTTGCTTTTGGGTCAACAATCCAATATTCTTTTACTCCGGCAGCTTCGTACAAATTGAATTTATAATTCCAATCGTATTTCAGTGTTGAAGGCGACAACACTTCCACGACTAAATCGGGAGCGCCAATACATCCTTTGTCGTCTAATTTGGACAAATCGCAAATCACGCAAATATCGGGTTGAACAACATCGTATATTTTATTATCCTTTTTAGAGCCATGCAAAGGCAAACGAACATCGAACGGAGCATAATAAACATGGCATTTCCCATTGTTTCGTTCAATAAAATTATAAAATGCACTATACACTTTGCTTGAAATACGAGCGTGTCTGCGCATAGGTGCCGAGAAAAAATGAATAAAACCATTAATCAATTCCATTCGTCTATCATCTAACCAAGTCAAATAATCGGCATATGTATAGCGCTTGGTTTCGTCTAAATCCAATGTTCCGTACATCACAAGAGGTTCTTCTACAATATTCGGCTCGTTTGAAGGCAACTCGTATTCTTTCATTTTTTTCTTTTCCATGGTGTATGAATTTAAGCTGTTTCTCGATGGTAAATATAATAAATATTAGTTTTTCTTGTATAAACAAAAAAGGAAAGTTTTCAAAAACTTTCCTTTTTCATATCTGTGTTCTGAATGGTTATTATTCAACGCTTTCAGCAGGTTTTTCTTCCGTTGCAGGTTTTTCTTCTACTGCGGGTGCAGGAGTTTCTGCTACCGGTTTCACTTCAGCAGGTTTTTTAGCGCCGGCACGTCTTGTGCGAGTTGCTTTTTTAACTGCTTTTTCTTTCAACATATTTTCGTTGTAGTCAACAAGTTCGATGATACACATTTCTGCGTTGTCTCCCAAACGGAAACCTGTTCTCAAAATTCTGGTATATCCGCCCGGACGAGTAGCGATTTTTTGAGCTACATCACGGAAAAGTTCTGTTACCACTTCCTTGTCTTGCAACTGCGTGAATGCCATTCTGCGAGAATGCGTGGTGTCATCTTTTGATTTTGTTAAAATTGGGTCAATATACACTTGAAGCGCTTTTGCTTTTGCAGTAGTGGTGGTTATTCTCTTATGTTTGATAAGAGAGCAAGCCATATTTGACAACATAGATTTTCTATGCGCGCTTTTTCTACCTAAATGGTTAAATTTCTTATTATGTCTCATTTCTTTTTACTCTTTATCCAATTTGTATTTTGAAATATCCATTCCAAAAGCAAGATTCAAACTGTGAAGTTTTGCTTCTAATTCTGTAAGTGATTTCTTACCGAAATTACGGAATTTCAATAAATCATTTTTATTAAACTCTGCCAATTGACCTAATGTTTCTACATCTGCTGCTTTCAAGCAATTCAGCGCGCGAACAGACAAATCAAGGTCTGTCAATTTGGTTTTAAGCAATTGACGCATGCGTAATACTTCTTCGTCAAACTCTTCGTTTCCTTCGCCTTCTGCGCTATCCAACGTAATTTTTTCGTCGGAAAACAGCATAAAGTGGAAAATAAGTATTTTGGCAGCTTCTTTCAATGCATCTTTTGGGTGGATTGAACCATCGGTAGTGATTTCCAATACTAATTTTTCGTAGTCGGTTTTTTGCTCTACGCGATAATTTTCAATGTTGTATTTCACATTGCGAATAGGCGTGAAAATAGCATCAATCGGAATAACGCCGATTTCAGCATTTTGCGGTTTATTCTCATCTGCCGGAATATATCCTCTGCCTTTGTTTATCGTAAGCTCGATTTTTAATGTTGCTGAAATATCCATACGGCAAACAACCAACTCGGGATTCAACACATCAAAACTTGTCAAACTTGCACCAATATCGCCGGCTTTGAATACTTCTGTTCCCGAAACGTTAATGGTCATTTTCTCACTATCAATACCTTCGACAGTTTGTTTGAAACGAACTTTTTTCAGGTTAAGAATAATGTTTGTTACATCTTCGATTACTCCCGGAACGGCAGAAAACTCGTGCTCAACGCCTTCTATTTTGATAGAAGTAATGGCAAAGCCTTCAAGTGAAGATAAAAGAATACGACGCAACGCATTACCTACTGTAATACCATAACCAGGTTCCAATGGACGAAATTCAAATTTACCTTGAAAATCATCTGCTTCCAGCATGATAACCTTATCGGGTTTTTGGAATGCTAATATTGCCATAATTTATTATTTAGAATATAATTCAACTATCAATTGCTCTTTAATATTTTCGGGAATGTCTGCTCTATCAGGCATATGCAAAAATTTACCAGACATAGAAGTTGCATCCCATTCCAACCAAGGATATTTAGTATGGTTGAAACCTGACAATGCGTTTTGTATTACTTCCAACGATTTATCTCTTTCGCGAACGCCTACTACTTGTCCAGGTTTTACAAGACATGACGGAATGTTTGTTACGCGACCGTTCAGCGTAATGTGTTTATGGCTTACTAACTGACGAGCAGCCGCACGTGTAGGCGCCAAACCTAAACGGAACACAACATTGTCTAAACGAGATTCCAATAATTGAAGTAATACTTCACCTTTGATACCTTTTGTGCGAGAAGCTTTGTCGAACAAATTACGGAATTGCTTTTCCAACACACCGTAAGTATATTTCGCTTTTTGCTTTTCTTTCAACTGAATACCGTATTCAGATGTTTTTTTTCTTTTATTATTCCCGTGTTGTCCCGGAGGATAGTTTTTTCTTGAAAGAACTTTATCAGGACCGAAAATTGCTTCTCCGAATTTACGTGCAATTTTTGATTTTGGACCAATATATCTTGCCATTTTTTAAAATAATTTTTTATTTAACTTAATGCAGAATCCAACTTTATGCAGCCGCGATTATGAGAGGTTTGATATAATCTTTGACACAACGTCTGACTCTTTCTTTAATTTTTACACTCTTCTGCGTTTAGGCGGACGACAACCGTTGTGTGGAAGTGGCGTAACGTCTGTGATTTCAGTTACTTCGATTCCTGCGCCGTGTATTGTTCTGATAGCAGATTCGCGTCCATTTCCCGGACCTTTAACGAATGCTTTTACTTTTCTTAATCCAAGGTCGAATGCTATTTTAGCGCAATCTTGGGCTGCCATTTGTGCAGCATAAGGAGTATTTTTCTTAGAACCTCTAAATCCCATTTTTCCTGCCGAAGACCAAGAAATTACTTGTCCATCGCTATTTGCTAATGTAACAATGATGTTGTTGAACGAAGAGTGAACATGTAACTGTCCGTTAGCATCTACTTTTACAACTCTTTTCTTTGCTGCTACTGCTTTTTTTGCCATATTATTTATTTTTTTACTTGCAAAAATTAAACATTATTTAGTTGCTTTTTTCTTGTTAGCAACAGTCTTTTTCTTACCTTTACGAGTACGCGCGTTATTTTTCGTGCTTTGTCCTCTCAATGGTAAACCGATACGATGGCGGATACCTCTGTAACATCCAATATCCATCAAACGCTTGATGTTCAGTTGCACTTCCGAGCGCAAATCACCTTCAACTTTGAAGCTCGCGCTGATAATTTCTCTGATTTTAGATGCTTGGTCGTCTGTCCAATCTTTCACTTTAATGTCCAAGTCAACTCCGGCTTCTGCCAAAATTTTCTTTGCATTACTGCGACCTATTCCGTAGATATAAGTCAAACCTATTTCGCCTCTCTTATTTTGAGGCAAATCTACTCCTGAAATTCTTATTGCCATAAACTATTTTTTTTGCAAAATAAAATTATCCTTGACGTTGTTTATACTTAGGATTTTTTTTGTTAATAACATACAAGCGTCCTTTTCTTCTTACGATTTTACAATCATCAGTACGCTTTTTAATTGAAGCTCTTACTTTCATATCTTTGTGTTTTTAAAGTTCATAAAGTTTGTAAAGTTTATAAAGTTCTTAGCTTACAAAGTTTATAAAATCCTTAACTTTATTAACTTTCTACTTTATAAACTTTTCACTTATTTGTATCTAAATGAAATTCTGCCTTTGGTTAAATCATAAGGAGACATCTCCACTTTTACTTTATCGCCGGGCAATATTTTGATGTAGTGCATACGCATTTTACCGGAGATGTGTGCAATGATTTCGTGCCCATTTTCTAATTCAACGCGAAACATTGCGTTCGACAATGCTTCTAAAATTGTTCCGTCTTGTTCAATAGCTTTTTGCTTTGCCACTGTTTTATAATTTATCTTTTAACACTTTTTCTATTGCCTCGAACGACGAGAGTATATCTGCTTTGCCTTGACGAACGGCTACTGTGTGTTCAAAATGGGCAGATGGTTTGCGATCTGCAGTGCGAACAGTCCAACCGTCACCCTCAAACACTACATTCCTTTTTCCCATATTAATCATTGGTTCAATAGCGATACACATTCCTGTTTTGAGTAATGCTCCATATCCTTTTCTGCCATAATTAGGCACCTCAGGGCTTTCGTGCATTTCCTTGCCGATTCCGTGCCCCACCAATTCGCGAACCACAGAGTAACCATTGTTTTCACAATACGTCTGAATTGTATAGCTAATATCTCCGACACGTTTGCCTTCGACCGCAACTTTTATACCTTCGTATAATGATTCTTTTGTAACTTCGAGCAACCGCTTAACTTCGGGCGATACTTCGCCTACGCAAAAAGTATAAGCTGAATCGCCACAATATCCGTTTTTCTTTGTACCGCAATCTATCGAAACAATATCGCCTTCTTTCAGTTCGTACTTGGAAGGAATTCCGTGAACTATTTGCTCGTTAATCGAAATACACAAAGAGTTTGGAAATCCATTGTATCCCAAGAACAATGGCACTGCTCCGTTATCTCGGATAAATTGCTCTGCTATGTTGTCCAAATGAAGTGTTGTAACGCCGGGATTGATGCTCTTTGCTACTTCGGCTAATGTTTCGCCAACCAATAAATTGGCTGTCCGCATCAGCTCTATTTCTTCATCTGTCTTTAAAAAAATCATTTTCTTAATATGCCGCAACAGAACCTGTACGCCCTTTAATCTTTTGACCGGATTTCAACAATCCGTCATAATGACGCATTTGTAAGTGTGTTTCTATTTGTTGCAACGTATCTAATGTTACACCCACCATAATGAGCAACGATGTTCCTCCGTAAAATTGTGCAAACTGCGCGCTTATTCCCATAATTTGAGCAAATGCAGGCATAATAGCTACAAATGCAAGAAAAATAGAACCTGGCAACACAATTCTCGACATCACTTCATCAATGTATTCGGCTGTTTTTTTACCAGGTTTAATACCCGGGATAAAACCGTTATTACGTTTCATTTCTTCTGCCATATTGGTTGGATTAACCATCATAGCCGTATAGAAATATGTAAATACGATAATCATCAGTGCGAAAACGAGGTTGTACCAAAATCCGGTGTTATCCATAAACACTCTGAAAATGCTTGTAGATTCTGAATTTGAAAAACCTATAAACGTAATCGGAATAAACATAATTGCTTGTGCAAAGATGATAGGCATTACGCCTGCTGCGTTTACTTTCAACGGAAGATAGTTACGCACACCACCGTATTGTTTGTTCCCCACAATGCGTTTTGCATATTGCACAGGAATTTTACGTGTTCCTTGTACCAATAATATACATAATCCGATTACTACAAGTAAAATGATGATTTCTACCAAGAACATAACTAATCCACCCTGTGCATCGCTCAAACGAGAAGCAAATTCTTGCAAGAATGCTTGAGGTAAACGGGCAATGATACCGACCAAGATGATAAACGAAATACCGTTACCGATTCCTTTGTCTGTAATTCTTTCGCCGAGCCACATCACAAACATACTTCCTGCGCAAAGCAAGATAGTTGACGTGAGTTTAAACATAAATCCGGCTGGCAATGTTGCTCCTACATAACCTAACTGAACGCTCAAGTTTACCAAATAAGATGGTCCTTGGAATAACAAAATAAGAACGGTTAGATAACGTGTTATCTGGTTCATTTTTTTGCGTCCGCTTTCGCCTTCGCGCTGCAGTTTTTGGAAATACGGCACAGCCATTGTCAACAGCTGTATTACGATAGACGCCGAGATGTAAGGCATAATTCCCAACGCAAAAATAGATGCGTTAGAAAATGCTCCTCCCGAAAACATATCCAAAATTGCCAATAATCCTCCTCTTGTTTGGTCTTGCAAAGCTGTCAACGAACTTGGGTCGATGCCGGGCAGTACCACAAACGAACCAAAACGATATATAAGCACGAATAGAAGTGTTGTAAGAAGTTTTCCTCTTAAATCTTCTATTGCCCATATATTTTTTATGGTTGAAACAAATCTGAGCGATTGTAATTTATCTACGATACCCATATTGATTAGATTTTTTCTACGGTTCCGCCTGCTGCTGTGATAGCATCTTCTGCTGTTTTTGAAAACGCGTGGGCTGCAACTGTAAGATTACTTTTTAATGTACCTTTACCTAATACTTTTACTAAATGTTTTTTAGCGATAACACCAGCTTCAATCATTTCTTCGATTCCTACTTTTGCCAAGTTTTTAGCTTCAGCTAATTGTTGGATTGTTTCTAGGTTGATAGCTTTATATTCAACTCTGTTGATATTTTTGAATCCGTATTTCGGCAAGCGGCGTTGCAAAGGCATTTGACCTCCCTCAAATCCAACTTTCTTGGAATAGCCCGAACGAGATTTTTGTCCTTTATGTCCTTTTGTTGAAGTGCCACCTAATCCTGAACCGGAACCGCGTCCGATTCTTTTTCTTGTTTTTACGGAAGCTTCAGCAGGTTGTAAATTACTTAAGTTCATATTCTTCTGTATCTTTTTTTATTTAACAACTTCTACAAGGTGTTTCACTTTCGCAATCATTCCCAATACTTGTGGATTTTCCGGCAATTCAACAACTTGATTCATTTTCTTTAATCCCAACGCTTCCAACGTTCTTTTTTGAACTTCGGGAGTTTTGATTTTACTTTTTACTTGTTTTACTTTTATCGTTGACATAGTTTTCTCCTTTCTTAATTATCCTTTAAAGACTTTTTCAAGAGATACGCCACGATTTTGCGCAACGGTTATTGCATCTCTCATTTCATTCAGCGCCAAAATAGTCGCTTTTACAAGGTTGTGAGGATTCGACGAACCTTTTGATTTTGCCAACACGTCGGTAATTCCTGCACTCTCAAGCACAGCACGCATCGCACCACCGGCTTTTACTCCGGTACCCATAGAGGCGGGTTGCAAATACACTTCTGCACCGTCGAAACGAGCTATTTGCTGATGAGGAATGGTTCCTTTCAAGATGGGAACTTTTATCAAGTTCTTCTTGGCAGCTTCTACACCTTTGGCGATGGCAGCAGTTACTTCGCCTGCTTTACCTAATCCCCAACCAACTACTCCGTCTTCGTTTCCTACCACTACGATAGCCGAGAAACTGAACGCGCGACCTCCTTTTGTAACTTTCGTTACACGATTGATAGCCACTAATCTATCTTTTAATTCTAAATCATTGGTTGTTTTAACTATATTTTGTTTTCCTGCCATATCTTAAAATTTTAAACCTCCATTACGTGCGGCATCAGCCAATTCTTTAATTCTTCCGTGATATAAGTAGCCATTGCGGTCGAAAACCACTGTGCTAATTCCAGCATCTTGAGCTTTTTTGGCAATCAATTCGCCAACTTTGGCAGAAATTTCTTTTTTAGAACCTGTTTCTGTTAATCCCAGCGAAGATGCTGCGGCAAGTGTTTTTCCCGACAAGTCATCGATTACTTGTACATAGATTTGTTTGTTGCTTCTAAACACACTCATACGAGGTTTTGAAGCCGTACCGCTGATTTTTCCGCGGATACGTTTTTTTATTTTCAGTCTTTTTTTAGCTTTATCTATCATAATATTCCATCTTTTAGTGTGAATTACTTCGCTCCGGCTGATTTACCTGCTTTTTTGCGGATAACTTCGCCAACAAATTTAACACCTTTACCTTTGTATGGCTCTGGTTTGCGGAAAGAACGGATTTTAGCACAAATTTGTCCTACAAGTTGTTTGTCGCAACATTCGAGGATTAACACCGGATTTTGATTTCTTTCACTCTTTGTTTCTATTTTTACTTCGCTGGGTAAAGCCAAGAAAATATTATGAGTAAATCCTAATGAAAACTCTAATACTTGTCCTTGGTTTGAAACACGGTAACCTACTCCAACCAATTCCATTGACTTTTTATAGCCTTCGGAAACGCCAATAACCATATTGTTGATTAAAGAGCGATACAATCCGTGATTGGCGCGGTTTTGTTTTTCGTCGTTCGGACGTTCTACTTTACATTCGGCGCCTTCTACTTTAACGGTAATCTGCGGGGCAATTTGCTGTGTTAATTCTCCTTTGGGTCCTTTTACTGTAACAACTGAATCTTTTACAGAAACGGTAACTCCTGCTGGAATATTTATCGGTAATTTTCCTATTCTTGACATTTGTATTCCTCCTCCTTAATTAATAAACAAAACATAATACCTCACCGCCTAATTTAAGGTCGCGGGCTTCTTTATCTGTCATCACTCCTTTGGAGGTTGATAGGATTGCGATACCTAAACCATTCAACACACGAGGCATCTCTCTGTAACCTACATACTGACGCAAACCGGGAGTTGATACTCTGGCTAATTTTTTGATTGCACTAACCTTGTTTACCGGGTCGTATTTTAGTGCGATTTTGATAGAACCTTGTGGTCCTTCTTCTACAAATTTGTAGTTCAAAATGTAGCCTTTGTCAAGCAACACTTTGGTAATTTCTTTCTTCAAATTTGAAGCGGGAACTTCTACAACGCGGTGGTTAGCCTTGATAGCGTTCCTCATTCTGGTTAAATAATCTGCTATTGGATCTGTCATAATTATGAAATTAAATTGATTCCGACTGCCGGAACAATATTTAGTTTTTAAAGTTGTTAAGTTCTTAAAGTTTATAAAGTTTTTGTTTATTTGAAAAGCTCTAAAGCTGACTTTATGAACTTTACAAACTTTATGAACTTAGCTTTCTACCAGCTTGCTTTTTTCACGCCGGGGATTAATCCTTGTGATGCCATTTCGCGGAATTGAATACGCGAAAGTCCAAACTGTCTCATATATCCTTTCGGACGACCAGTTAATTTACAACGATTGTGCAAACGTACGGGAGACGAGTTTTTTGGCAAGGATTGTAGTCCTTCGTAATTGCCGTCAGCAATGAGTTTAGCTCTTTTTTCAGCGTATTTAGCACAAAGTTTTGCTCTTTTCACTTCACGAGCTTTCATTGATTCTTTTGCCATATCTCTTTATTATTTTTTAAATGGTAAACCAAATTCTCTCAACAATGCAAAGCCTTCTTCATCTGTTTTTGCAGAGGTCACAAAGGTAATATTCATTCCTAAAATTTTACTAACATTATCGATATTTATTTCAGGAAAAATGATTTGTTCCTCAATACCAAGTGAGTAGTTTCCTCTACCGTCGAGTTTGCTTTCAATTCCTTTGAAGTCGCGGATACGAGGCAATGCCACACGTACCAATCTTTCAAGGAACTCATACATTTTGTCGTGACGAAGCGTAACTCTCACGCCAATAGGCATTTTCTTTCTCAACTTAAAGTTAGAGATGTCTTTTTTAGAAACTGTCGCTACGGCTTTTTGACCTGCAATGAGCGTCATTTCGTTGATGGCTACTTCGATGATTTTTTTATCGGCTACGGCTTGTCCCAAACCTTGGTTTAGTACAATTTTCTCCAAAACGGGAGCTTGCATTACCGAGCTATACCCAAATTCTTTCATCAAAATAGGCACGATACGCTCTGTATAATCTTTTTTTAGACTAGCTGTATTCATTATTTTATTACCTCCCCTGATTTTTTAGCGTAACGTACTAATTTTCCGTCAGCGTCTTTTTTACGACCAATGCGAGTAGCTTTTCCTGTTTTTGGGTCAACTACGTTCAAATTTGAAATGTGAACAGACGCTTCTTTCTTTACAATTCCGCCTTGTGGCGATTTTGCGTTTGGTTTGGTGTGTTTGGACACCATATTAACGCCTTCCACAATAGCGCGTTGCTCTGTAACAAGAACATTCAATACTCGTCCGGTTTTTCCTTTGTCTTCTCCGGAATTAACGAATACGATGTCGCCTTTTTTTATGTGTAATTTGCTCATTTTTGTTATTTAATTTTTAATGATTAATTATTGGGATTAATGAAAGTGGTAACTACTTTTAGGTTAATCATCAATAAAATAATCTATACCAAAAGTCAATCATTAATCATTGACAATTAATAACTTTTTTAAAGTACTTCGGGTGCTAATGAAACGATCTTCATATTCGTGTTACGAAGCTCTCTGGCAACAGGTCCGAAAATACGGCTTCCACGGATTTCACCTGCGTTGTTTAACAACACGCACGCATTGTCGTCGAAACGGATATAAGAACCGTCTGCGCGACGAACTTCCTTTTTAGTGCGAACGATAACTGCTTTGGTTACTGTTCCTTTTTTCATATCTCCTGCGGGAACTGCCGATTTTACCGTTACTACGATAATATCTCCCAAAGAGGCGTATCGTTTGCCTGTTCCTCCTAACACGCGGATACAAAGTGCTGTTTTGGCACCGCTGTTGTCTGCTACTGTAAGTCTTGATTCTTGTTGTATCATAATTACTTAGCCCTTTCGATTATTTCAACTAATCTCCATCTTTTGAGTTTACTCAACGGACGTGTTTCCATGATTTTAACAATGTCGCCAATGTTACACTCGTTTTTCTCATCGTGAGCGTGGAATTTTTTAGTTTTGTTTACAAACTTTCCATAAATGGGGTGTTTTTCTTTCCATTTTACGGCAACAGTAATGGTCTTGTCCATTTTGTTGCTGAAAACTTCCCCTTGTCTTTCTTTTCTTAAATTTCTAGCTTCCATCAGACAATTATTTTTGATTTAGCTCTCTTTGACGCAATTCCGTTTTGAAACGCGCAATGGTTCTGCGGGCTTCTTTTATCTGACACGGGTTATCTAACGGCGTGATAGAGTGATTCAATTTCAAGCGAACCATTTGTGCTGTGTCGGCATCGATTCTTTCTTGAATTTCTTTGGTTGTTAATTCTTTAATCTCTTTAATTTTCATACCTTTACGCATTTAATGATTTTGTGTCAAAATCACGTCTTATTATAAACTTGGTGGTAACCGGTAATTTTTGTGCTGCCAAGCGCAATGCTTCTTTGGCAATATCGAATGATACTCCTTCTACTTCGATAATAATGCGTCCGGGAGTAACCGGCGCTACGAATCCTTCGGGTGCTCCTTTACCTTTACCCATACGCACTTCGGCCGGTTTTTTGGTAATTGGTTTATCCGGAAATACACGTATCCAAATTTGTCCTTGACGCTGCATATAACGTGTAACAGCGATACGAGCAGCTTCAATCTGACGTCCTGTCAGCCATTTCGATTCCAACGACTTGATTCCAAAAGACCCGAACGCCAACTGATTTCCTCGTTGAGCGTTGCCTTTCATGCGGCCTTTTTGTTGTCTTCTAAATTTTGTTCTTTTAGGTTGTAACATTGTTTTCTAATTTCAAGCGTTAAACATTAAACAGATTGTTTTTTTCTTTTTCTGAAACCTTTACCGCTGTCATTTCTGTCATTTCTTCTTTCATTGCTACCGGAAGATGGTCTTCCTGCATCTTTAGAAGAGGTAAATTGTGGTGCCAAGTCTCTTTTTTCGTAAACTTCGCCACGGCAAATCCATACTTTGATACCTATCAAACCAACTTTAGTCAACGCTTCGGCGTGAGCATAATCAATATCGGCTCTGAACGTATGTAACGGTGTACGCCCTTCTTTATACATTTCCGAACGTGCCATCTCTGCGCCGTTTAAACGACCCGATACTTGCACTTTGATTCCTTCTGCGCCCATACGCATTGTCGATGCAATAGCCATTTTTGTTGCACGACGGTACGCGATTTTTCCTTCTACTTGACGGGCGATATTATTCGCTACGATAACGGCATCAAGTTCTGGACGTTTCACTTCAAAGATGTTGATTTGAACATCTTTATCTGTTATCTTTTTCAATTCTTCTTTCAGTTTGTCAACTTCTTGACCGCCTTTACCAATTATGATACCTGGACGGGCTGTGCAAACTGTTATGGTAACCAATTTAAGCGTGCGCTCGATAACGATTCTCGATACGCTTGCTTTAGCTAAACGGGCATTCAAATATTTTCTGATTTTTGTATCTTCTAATAATGTATCGCCGTAGTTGTTACCACCATACCAATTGGAATCCCATCCTCTGATGATTCCTAAGCGGTTACTTACCGGATTTGTTTTTTGTCCCATTTAACTATTAATTTTGATTATCAGTTACTTTTGTATCTACAAAAATTGTTACGTGGTTTGAACGTTTGCGAATACGGTGTCCGCGACCTTGCGGAGCGGGGCGTAATCTTTTCAACATTCTGGCGGAGTCAACATAAACTGCGCTCACAAACAATTCGCCGCTATCGGCTTTTTTCTCATTTTTCTGCTCCCAATTGTTGATGGCAGAAAGCAATAGTTTTTCCATTTTGCCGGAAGCTTCTTTGGAAGAGAACTTCAACACGCTAAGGGCTTTATATGCTTCCATACCGCGAATCATATCTGCGACCAAGCGCATTTTGCGAGGCGATGTAGGAACATTGTTCAGCTTAGCAAAGAAGAGGCTCTTGTTGGCTTCTTTTCTTTCTTCGGCTTTTATTCTTTTTCTTGCACCCATTTTATTTCGAACTTTTTTATTTTTTCTTAATGTTTAACGGATTATTTCTTTTTACCTCCGTGGCCGCGGAAGTTGCGTGTCATAGAGAACTCACCCAACTTGTGTCCAACCATATTTTCTGTGATATACACAGGGATAAATTTGTTTCCGTTGTGAACTGCTATTGTATGACCTACAAAGTCAGGAGAAATCATTGAAGCACGCGCCCATGTTTTTATCACCGATTTTTTATTGGCTTCATTCATGTCTAATACTTTTTTCTCCAATTTCAGGTTAATGTACGGTCCTTTTTTTAATGAACGACTCATATTATTTACTTAGTTTTTAGATTATTTTTTCTTTCTTTCAATAATATATTTGCTTGTGGCTTTTTTAGGCGCACGTGTTTTGTAGCCTTTTGCTAATAAGCCTTTGCGAGAACGTGGATGTCCTCCCGAGGCACGGCCTTCACCACCGCCCATTGGGTGGTCAACAGGGTTCATAGCAACCGGACGTGTGCGTGGACGGCGACCTAACCAACGTGAGCGACCGGCTTTTCCGGAACGTTCAAGTGCGTGGTCTGAGTTTCCAACGCTTCCGATAGTAGCTTTACAAGCGCTAAGCATCATACGAATCTCACCCGAAGGTAATTTTACAATAGCATACTTTCCGTCACGAGAAGTGAGTTGGGCAAATGTACCTGCCGAACGAACTAATACTGCACCTTGTCCGGGATTCAATTCAATACTGTGAATGATTGTTCCCAATGGAATGTTTTGCATTGGAAGTGTGTTTCCAACTTCCGGCGCGGCTGTTTCGCCAGACATTAGTGTTTGACCAACTTGCAATCCATTTGGTGCAAGAATGTAACGTTTTTCTCCGTCTGCGTAAAACAACAAGGCGATACGTGCCGAACGATTCGGGTCGTATTCGATTGTTTTTACTACAGCAGGAACACCATCTTTATTTCTCTTAAAGTCAATTACTCTATATTTTCTCTTGTGACCACCGCCAATGTAGCGCATTGTCATTTTACCGGCGTGGTTGCGTCCTCCGCTTTTGCCACCTCCGTAAACAAGAGATTTTTCCGGTGCAGATGCAGTAATTGTATCAAATGTACCGATAATCTTGTGTCTTTGACCCGGTGTTGTAGGTCTTAATTTTCTAACAGGCATTTATCTTTTTATTATATATTCGAATAAAAATCTATTTTTTCTCCGTCTTTAACCGTAACTATCGCTTTTTTGAAAGCCGGCGATTTACCGTTAACGACTCCCGCTTTTGTGTAGCGCGATTTGTTTTTTCCGGCGTAATTCATAGTGTTAACGTCAACCACGGTTACTCCGTACATATCTTGAATGGCTTTTTGTATTTGAAGTTTGTTGGCTTCTTTTACAACCTTGAATTGATAGCTGTTCAGCTTCTCGCTCAATTGGTTTGCCTTTTCTGTTACTATTGGTTTGATGATAATATTCATACGTCTTTTTCTCCTTATGCTTTAAATATTTTATCAATTTCCGCAAGTGTACCTTCTGTCAGCAACAAAAAATTAGCGTTCAAAATATTGTAAGTACTTAATTCTGAAATCATTGAAACACTACTTGTTTGCAAGTTTCGAGCCGACAAATATACGTTTTTATTTGGTTCTGACAATACCAAAAGAGATTTTTTATCTGCTACTTGCAATTTTTTTAGCAAATCAATGTAATTTTTTGTTTTTGGTGCTTCAAATGCCACATTTTCAAGTATAACGATTTTGCTATCGGCTGCTTTGTAAGAAAGAGCTGATTTACGCGCTAATTGTTTTACTTTTTTATTCAATTTGAAACTATAATCGCGTGGAGTTGGACCAAAAATACGTCCTCCGCCCACTCTTACCGGCGATTTAATATCACCCGGACGTGCGCCGCCTCCACCTTTTTGTCTTCCAAGTTTTTTTGTACTTCCTGCCACTTCGCTTCTACCTTTCGTCTTGTGCGTGCCTTGGCGTTGATTTGCCAAGTATTGTTTTACATCAAGATAAATAGCGTGGTCGTTTGGCTCAATAGCGAAGATAGAATCGTTTAACGAAACTTTTCTTCCGGTGTCTTCACCTTTTATGTTATATACTTTCAATTCCATCACTTATTCACAATTACGATTGAACCTTTTGCTCCGGGCAATGAACCTTTTACTAAAAGAAGATTATGTTCCGGAATTACTTTTAAAATCTGAAGGTTTTGTACAGTTACGGTATCGCCGCCCATACGTCCGCCCATTCTCATTCCTTTAAATACTTTCGCCGGATATGACGCTGCTCCGATAGAACCGGGCGCTCTTAAACGGTTATGTTGACCGTGAGTAGTTTGCCCTACTCCACCAAATCCATGGCGTTTTACAACTCCTTGATGTCCTTTCCCTTTTGAGGTTCCGACAACATCAATAAATTCGTCTTCTGCGAATAGCTTATCAACAGTGATAGCTTCGCCTAACTTGAATTCTTCTTCGAATCCTTTGAACTCAACCAAGTGTCTCTTTGGTGTTACGCCGGCTTTTTTAAAATGTCCTGCTTCGGGTTGTGAAGTATGTTTATCTTTTTTGTCTTCATAACCTAATTGAAGCGCTTTGTAACCGTCATTTTCAACGGTTTTTACCTGCGTTACAACACAAGGACCAGCTTCGATAACAGTGCATGGAACGTTTTTTCCATCGGCACTGAAAACGGATGTCATTCCGATTTTTTTTCCTATTAATCCTGGCATTTCAATTAATTATTAGTAGTTAATTTGTTTACTTAACTCGTTTTCTTTTATTTATTACACTTTTATTTCTACTTCTACACCGCTTGGCAATTCTAATTTCATCAACGCATCAACGGTTTTGGCTGTTGAGCTATAGATGTCAATCAAGCGTTTGTAAGATGATAGCTCGAATTGTTCGCGCGATTTTTTGTTTACGAAAGTAGCGCGGTTTACTGTAAAAATACGTTTGTGTGTTGGCAGCGGAATTGGGCCGCTTACTACTGCTCCGGTAGCTTTTACTGTTTTTACAATTTTTTCGGCTGATTTGTCAACCAAATTGTGGTCGTAAGATTTTAATTTGATTCTGATTTTTTGTTGACTCATTGTCTTGTTAAATTTTTGTTATTATATATAATGTATATGTATAAAAATAATTGCGGATTAAGAGTCATTCGCTAACCCGCAATTTTGTTTTACAATAATTCTACTTTACCTTTTGCTTCGGCAACTACTGCTTTTGCAATAGCTGTAGAAACTTCAGCATAGTGTGAAAATTCCATCGAAGAAGTTGCGCGACCGGACGAAATGGTACGCAACGCTGTAACATAACCAAACATTTCGGCCAATGGCACTTTAGCTTTGATTACACGCGCACCTGAACGGTTCGACTCCATTCCTTCTACTTGACCACGACGTTTGTTCAAGTCGCCGATAATATCTCCCATATTTTCTTCCGGAGTTACTACTTCAAGTTTCATAATCGGCTCCATCAACACCGGTTTTGCTTTGGCACAAGCTGTTTTATATGCTTGGATAGCACAAATTTCGAACGATAATTGATCTGAATCCACAGGGTGATAAGAACCGTCAACAACTGTTACTTTAATCGTATCCATAGGATAACCTGCCAATACACCGTTTTTCATAGCAGCCGTGAAACCTTTGGCAATTGATGGAATATATTCTTTTGGAATGTTACCGCCTTTTACTTCGTCAACAAATTGCAAACCCGGTCCTTCGAATGATTCGTCTACCGGTCCAACTTTCAATGTCATATCAGCGTATTTACCACGACCTCCCGATTGTTTTTTGTATGTTTCGCGAAGCTCAACAGCCTGCGTAATAGCCTCTTTGTAAGAAACTTGCGGACGACCTTGGTTGCATTCTACTTTAAACTCACGACGCAAACGGTCAACAATGATTTCTAAGTGAAGCTCGCCCATACCGCTGATGATAGTCTGACCTGTCTGCTCATCTGTTTTAACAGTAAATGTCGGGTCTTCTTCTGCCAATTTACTCAAGCCGAGACCTAATTTATCAAGATCTTTTTGCGTTTTAGGCTCAACTGATATACCAATTACAGGATCCGGGAAGTCCATAGATTCCAATATGATTGGATTTGCTTCGTCGCAAAGTGTATCACCTGTACGAATATCTTTAAATCCAACACCTGCGCCTATATCACCGGCAGCAATAGTTTCAACGGGATTTTGTTTGTTTGAGTGCATTTGGAAGATGCGCGAAATACGCTCTTTTTTCTCCGAACGAGAATTGTAAATATAAGAACCTGCATCAATTTTTCCGGAATAAACACGGAAGAAACACAAACGTCCTACATAAGGGTCGGTAGCAATTTTAAACGCTAACGCGCAAGTTGGTTCATCTACGCTTGGTTTGCGGCTTATTTCTTCGCCTGTATTTGGGTTTGTACCTATGATTTCGGCAGTATCAAGCGGGCTTGGCAAATATGCACAAGCAGCGTCAATCATTGTTTGTACGCCTTTGTTTTTGAAAGAAGAACCACAAATCATTGGGTTGATTTGCATAGCCAATGTTCCTTTGCGGATAGCAGCTTTGATTTCATCTTCTGTAATTTTTGAAGGGTCGTCGAAGAATTTTTCCATCAACTCATCGTCGAATTCGGCAATGGTTTCGAGCATTTTATCTCTCCACTCTTGCGCTTCTTCCAATAAGTTTGCAGGAATTTCTTCTACCAAATATTCTTTGCCCAACGTTTCGTCGCGCCAAACAATCGCTTTCATTTTTACAAGGTCAACTATACCTTTGAAAGTTTCTTCAGCGCCGATTGGAATTTGAATCGGACAAGGATTTGCTCTTAATACTTCTTTAATTTGACGGTAAACGTCGAAAAAGTTAGCACCCGAACGGTCCATTTTGTTTACATAACAAATGCGTGGAACGTTATATTTGTCGGCCTGTCTCCATACGGTTTCCGATTGAGGCTCAACTCCGCCTACCGCACAGAAGTTGCAAACGGCACCATCAAGGATACGCAACGAACGCTCTACTTCAACGGTAAAGTCAACGTGTCCCGGAGTGTCAATAAGGTTAATTTTATATTTATCGCCGTTATAGACCCAAGATGTGGTTGTAGCAGCCGAAGTAATGGTAATACCTCTTTCTTGCTCTTGTTCCATCCAGTCCATTGTAGCGCCGCCATCGTGCACCTCGCCGATTTTGTGTGTAAGACCTGTGTAGAAAAGGATACGCTCTGATGTGGTTGTTTTTCCGGCATCAATATGAGCCATAATCCCCATATTTCTGTTAAATTTTAAATCTGCTTTAGCCATTGTTTTTATCTATAAATTAAAATCTAAAGTGTGCGAAAGCCCTATTTGCTTCAGCCATACGGTGCATATCTTCTTTTTTCTTGAATGCACCACCTTGTTGATTGAATGCATCAACAACTTCTGCCGCTAATTTGTCAGCCATTGAACGACCGCCACGTTTACGCGAAAATAAAATAAGGTTTTTCATTGAAATAGACTCTTTTCTGTCGGGTCTGATTTCGGTTGGAACTTGGAATGTAGCACCTCCAACGCGGCGAGATTTTACTTCTACCTGTGGGGTAATGTTTTCTAATGCTTTTTTCCAAATATCAAGCGTAGTTCTTTCTTCGTTGGGAAGTTTTGCTTTAACAGTATTTAAAGCGTCATAAAAAATATCGAAAGCGATAGATTTTTTACCATCGAACATTAAATGGTTTACAAACTTGGTAACCATTACATCGTTGAAAACCGGGTCAGGTAATATGACCCTTTTCTTTGGTTTTGATTTTCTCATTTTTTACTAAAATTGTGTTTTTGTTTTTGGCTGCTTTTTTGTGTCATCTTCAATGTGTTCCGCTGAACCATTTACTCAACCTTGCATAAAATTAAAGAATTAAAAAAATTAAGGAATTAAAAAACAGTGATTTTATATTTTTTTCATTTCTTTCATTATTTCATTTTCTTCATTTATTTATTAGCGTTCCAATAAACTCAAACAGTCGTTAAAAACTTTGTTTAATTTCTTTGTTTGACTTTTTCAGCTGTTATTTTTTCTTGCCTTTAGTTGCTGCTGCGGCTGCTTGTCCCGGTTTTGGACGTTTAGCACCGTATTTAGAGCGGCGTTGAAGGCGTCCGTTTACACCGGCAGTATCCAGTGTTCCACGAACGATGTGATAACGTACTCCCGGAAGGTCTTTTACACGACCGCCGCGCACCAATACGATAGAGTGCTCTTGCAAATTGTGTCCTTCGCCCGGAATGTAAGCATTCACTTCTTTCTGATTAGTCAAACGTACACGAGCTACTTTACGCATCGCTGAATTTGGTTTTTTAGGTGTGGTTGTATATACTCTCACACAAACACCTCTTCTTTGAGGGCAAGCTGCTAACGCCGGAGATTTGCTGTCGTCGGCGAGGCTCGTTCTTCCTTTTCTAACTAATTGTTGAATTGTAGGCATTTTACGTTTTTCTTAAAATATTAATGTATAAAACTTTATATGTTTCCACTTTTTCGGGTTGCAAAGGTATTGATTATTTTTTAATATGCAACACCTATCTTATTATTTTTTAAAAGAAAATTTAATTCATTGGAAATATGGTTTATTTTCAATGCAAGATTGTTGGCTTATTACATAATAATTGTATATTTGTCCTGATAAAAAACATATTTACTATGAAAGTTACTCGATTATTTGACATACTTCCTCATGTTATAAAAACTTATCCCGAGCAAGAAGTTGCATTGGCAGGAAAACAAAACGGCGAATGGAAAAAATACAGTATTCACGAATACAGTGATATTGTAAAAAACATCAGTTGCGGACTTATCCGGTTGGGAATACAAAAAGGAGAAAGAATTGCGCTTATTGCCAATAATTGTCCCGAATGGAATATGCTCGATATGGGAATTATGCAGATTGGTGCTATTCCTGTGCCTATTTATCCAACAATAAGTGAAGAAGACTATAATTATATATTGAATCATTCGGAAGTGAGTTATGTGTTTGTGGAAGAAAATCTGCTTTTTAAATTAAAAGATGTATTGTCGCGTGTGCCGAGCATAAAACAAGTATATACTTTTGCCGAAACAGAAGGTTATAAACCGTTGAGTGAACTTATTGAGCTTGGGAAAAATAATCCTGATGAAACGGAATTAAAAAACAGAAAAGACAATATTCAGCCGATGGACGTAGCTTGCATCATTTACACATCGGGAACTACGGGAAATCCAAAAGGCGTGATGCTTTCGCACCATAATGTTGTGAATCAATTCATAAATTTGGTGCATACTCCGTCGACATGGAGCAAAACGGCGTTCAGCTTTTTGCCGCTTTGTCACGCGTACGAAAAAATGATGGTGTATTTATACCAATATTTGGGAATGTCTGTTTATTATGCGGAAAGCATCGGTACAATCGCCGAAAATCTCAAAGAAGTAAATCCTACCATGATGACTTGCGTGCCTCGTATTCTCGACAAAATTTATGACAAACTATGGCAAGCCGGTAAAAAATTACCGTTCATTCAGCGCAAGTTGTATTATTGGGCATTTAATTTGGCAACTCATTATAAGTTGAAAGGATTGAGCAAATTTTACATGTTTCAACACAAAATTGCAGATAGATTGATTTATCAAAAATGGCGTGAAAACATTGGCGGAAATTTTGATATAGTCGTATCGGGAAGCGCAGCGATACAATCTTCTGTCGCTGCATTCTTTTCAGCTATCGGAATGCCTGTTTTTGAAGGTTACGGACTGACCGAAACATCGCCTGTTATTGCTGTTTCGAGCCGCGAACCGAACGGAAGATGTTTTGGTACTGTTGGACTTCCGCTTCATGGCGTTGAAGTAAAGATTGGCGATAAAAACGAAATTATTTGCCGCGGACACAACGTAATGCTCGGTTATTACAAAGAACCGGAATTGACAAAAGAAGTAATTGACGCTGACGGCTGGTTTCATACCGGCGATACCGGACGTTTTACTGACGAAGGTCAATTGGTTATTACCGGTCGTTTGAAAATTATATTTAAAACTTCTTTCGGGAAGTACGTCAATCCGCAATTGATTGAAGACAAGTTTACGCAATCATCGTTTATCGAAAATATGATAGTGTTGGGCGAAAATCAAAAATTTCCGGCAGCGCTGATTGTGCCCGACTTTGCTTATTTGAAAAAATGGGCTGCAAAAAACAACATAAAATACAGCACAAACAAAGAAGCTGTCGAAAATCCGGAAGTAAAAAAATTATTTGACAGTATAGTAAAAAAATACAATGCTTATTTTGGCGATACCGAAAAAGTGAAAAAATACGAATTAATTCCCGATGAATGGACACAAGAAAACAATATTCTTACGCCTACACTGAAAGTAAAAAGGCGCATCATATTGGAACGATATAAAGAAAATATAGAGAATTTGTTTTAACCCCTAAATCCTCTAAAGGAGAATTTAAGAGGGCGAAATAATGAGATATGAAAGTGAAAACTAACTATGATTATTTTTAAATAGAAAAACGAAAGAATAATTCAAATACAAAAAAGTCCCCTTTAGGGGATTTAGAGGTTAAAAAAATCATTACCTTTGTATTTTCTTTTTTAAATCGAACGTATATGCCATTAACCATTCCGGACAAATTACCGGCTATTGAATTACTGAAAACAGAGAACATCTTTGTTATGGATTCATCACGGGCATCTACACAAGATATACGTCCGCTGAAAATTGCTTTCTTGAATTTGATGCCCATCAAAATAACTACCGAAACAGATTTGATACGTGTAATGTCTAACTCACCGTTGCAGGTCGAAATCGAGTTTTTGAAGCTAAAAAGTCATACTTCCAAAAATACACCTATTGAACACATGATGACTTTTTACAGTGATTTTGACAAAACAAAAAAATATGATGGACTCATCATTACCGGTGCACCCGTGGAGCAAATGGACTATAATCAAGTGAAGTACTGGAAAGAATTAATCGAAATTTTCGATTGGGCAAAAACAAATGTTACTTCCACATTTTTTATTTGCTGGTCAGCGCAAGCAGCGCTGCATCATTATTACGGCATACCAAAACATCAGCTGGCTAAAAAAATGTTTGGCGTGTTTGAGCACACGGTTAATGATCCGCTTAATCCGATTTTCAGAGGATTCGACGATGTGTTTTTTGTACCTCACAGTCGTTATACGGAAGTGAGAAGAGAAGATATTGAAAAAAATCCTGAACTTATGATTTTATCCGAATCGAAAGATGCAGGCGTTTATATGGTTATGGCGCGCAACGGGCGTGAATTTTTCGTAACCGGACACTCAGAATACGCACCCGAAACATTAGACGTTGAATACAAAAGGGATTTGAAAAAAGGACTGAATATAGAAATTCCCAAGAATTATTACTTAAACGATAATCCCAAAAAGAAACCAATAGTACATTGGCGTTCACACGCTACGTTGTTGTTTACGAATTGGCTTAATTATTTTGTGTATCAAGAAACGCCATTCGACATCGAAGAAATTCGTTAAAAAAAACAAAACATTATATTTGCCGTATAATACACAACTTATGACTTTTACCGAAAAAAATATCGCTCATTACGACAATTTTAACATATTAAAGTTGCACGTTTCGTTATTTCTTTTAAACACACACACACACACACACACACACACACAC
>Ga0082212_10000068_pt1 | contig 148211 bp, 139 predicted proteins | sample TergutNt197P3_FD_71548 | JGI IMG/M metagenome (GOLD analysis project Ga0082212, IMG submission 71548) | Neocapritermes taracua P3 segment gut microbial communities from Petit-Saut dam, French Guiana - Nt197 P3 | ecosystem: Host-associated > Arthropoda: Insects > Digestive system > Gut ... | reverse complement strand
TACCAACTGCGCCATAGCCCCGAAGGTGAGTGGATACTCGACCAGAGCCTCCGATGGGTGTCGAACCCATGACCTTCCGCTTACAAGGCGGATGCTCTACCGCTGAGCTACAGAGGCGCGTCGGATAAGTATAGCAGTCACACCGAGGGCTCCGCCGAGTGATAGCAGTACGGCAACGAGTGGACATGATGAGGTGGACAGTACACCAAGAAACCACCAAGGCGAGGCCACCACAGAACCACCAGTGGGGGCAGCCATTGATGATCCGCCAGCACCAGGACCCCCAGAATTCTGGCCACCGGAACCAGGCGATCCAGGTCCACCAGGACCCCCAGAATCGACAGTGTCACCGGTCATGATGATCCGCACCTCGAAACTCAACAGCGACGATGTCTCACCCAAGTTTCTCCCGCCAGTTGACGAGGAAGGAAACGAAAACCCCACGGTCATGGGGAATTGAGCTCCCTGAGCGAGAGAGAAGCTCACCGAATGGGAGACACCACCAGGATCACGCGATAAGCGCAGATGCTTCCACGACTCGGCCCCAGTGGATCCGTTCACATTCCAGTACAGTTCGATGATCTCCTCCAATTCGGTGTTCACCGTGGAGGAGGAATTCGTGGTGGTCACATTGAGGATTTGTACGGTGACCATCGCATCCGAGGGGCCATCGTTCTTGACGACAGCCATGCGCTGAACACGATCCCCCGGAACAGCAACACTATGGCCGACTATCGTGTCACCTGCGATCCCATAACTCGATGAATCCCAGGAGACCGATGTGATCGGCCCATTCCAGTTGATCGGGATCTGAGTTGAACCCACCGGTTCACCATGGGCTTGAGCAGTCAACCCCACGATGATCAGCGCCATAAACAAAAACACCACCAACACCTTGAACGCATATCTCATGAGTTGTCCTCCTGGTTGTCCTTGCGGAAACTAGAGACGAAACTCACCGCGGCGTACCCCAAAAGAAACAAGGCCACCACTGGGACAACCCAGCCGACGTGACCCCCCACCCATTGACGAAGCAACCCGACCTTGGGTACGACATAGAGCACCTCACCGCGTACCTGATGGGCGCCGACTGGGCCCCAATAATCGGGGGCACTATTGTTGTCGCCCTGGGTGATGAAAGACACCGAACGGGCAGACACTGATTTGGCAACAATCCGGTGAGTGACCACCGTGGGATCATCGGGATAGGGCAGGAAGACAATCACGTCACCCACCTGAAGGTCACCAGCAGTGACCTCATCTGTCCCTTTCGTCACCACGACATCCCCGGGGTGGATTCCGGGTTCCATCGAGCCAGTGAGAACAGTGAGGCTTGCCCCGCCCATGACTTTGGGTACGCCGACGAGGGCCACAGCCAACGAAAGCATCACCACCATGACACAAGCCAGTAGACCGGAACTCACTGCGGAGAGTCGGGCGGAAGTCTTGTTGCTCATGGTCGCGGTCCTTTCGTGTCGTGGGTTAGCTCGCATGTGATGTTCTGTGGTGGGGGAGCTGGACACTCCCCCACCACATGGAGAACATCTATGAGCAAATAGCGAACTTGCTCGCTGAGGGGGAATCGCAGCGAACCTGCTCAAGGGTTGCTGTGAGGGTTTGAGCTAACTCAGCGACGGCTTCCATGGAGGCTGTGCCTTGGTCGTCGGTCGCAGAATCGAAGGTGACATAGAGCACGAGTGTGACTACATCCTCATCGAAGGAGGGATCAAAGTATCCAGCAGCAATATCGGTTGCTGGGATGGTGGCACGAGCGGCTTGGGCCGTACCGTCGGATTCAAACACCTGGTATTCAACGCGGATTCCTTCGCCAGCATCCGTGGAGAAGGTGGAATTGCTCAACAGGGTGTCGGTCCCAGGAATAGTGAGAGCAGCCACGAGGTTGTCACCCACCAGGGATAGCTCGAAGGGGAACACCATAGCGATCGTGTCACCGGGTACGATTCGCCACGCGGCGAGATCAGAGATCAGTTCGCCCTTAGGCGCACCGCTGAGAGGAATATTCACCCCTGGTTCCACACTGACTGTGATGGTGTCATTCAGATCGATACGGTCAGCAGAAACATCATAAACTGCGGTTTCACCTGGGGTAATATCCATGGATCCTGCAGTGATAGTGCCACCGGAGAGGTTGGCTTGGACAGACCACAGCGCGAAGGTCGATCCGCCTAAGAGCAGAGCGATTCCCGCAGCAGCGGCGATGATGGCATTGCGCCTCTTTGTTGACTTATTTGTCATTTTCTTTCTCCTTTATTTCATGTGGATCGTGATGATCCACCAGTAGCTCACCCGGCGGGTTCACCACTGTGAAAACTTTTTGTGTCACGGATTACCTCGATTGATCATCGGGGTGAAGGTGAGTGTGATGTTGGGTTCGAGTTCGAGGTCTGCGGTGAGGTAGGTCATCCAGGTATCGCGGGGGTTGGTGGTTGAGTTTTCCTGGGTACCCACAACGTTGGTTCCGCTGGCAGTGGCTGTGTTGTGGTACGTCTGGGGGGTGATCGAAAACACCAGGCACCAGTGATGGGTGTCACTTGTGGCTTGTTCAAAACCTTGCTCGATTCCTTCGATGAGTGTTCCAACAAGGTACGGCGAAGAGCCTGAGACTCCCCCAACCGTACAGCTACTGGGATCATCCACCTCAAAGAATTGCGGTGTTGCCCCACCCAGGCCAAGGATTGAATCTGAATCCAGTCCTTCAATGTTCATGGTGTAATCCAGGGCGAAACCATGACTTGCAGTGAAAGCAACACTGAATCGAAGAGCAAGAGTGAAGACCCCAGAATTGTCGGGCCCCGCGACGATCATCTGCTCGGCTTCTGCCCGACCTAAGGTCGTCGAGATTGGTTCGCCGTGGGTTGAGTGCACAGCTGCGGCGTTTTCTTTCTCAACCGCGAAACCCAGCAATGCGGGAGTGATCGAGATGTTGGGTGACGTGTGCCGTGACGACCACAACGCTAGAGTGCCTCCTGAACTGAGACCCAGGATCACAGCGAGACCTACCACGAGCACTATTGGCCACCGGCTGATCCGATGTCGTGGTCGAGAAGCTGTGATCGCATGGCGTGGCTGATGGGTGGACATTATCGCCCCCCTATCTCGAAATCGCACGTGGCGACGAACCTGTCCCCGCACCGTACCTGCTCGGCAGTGAGACTCACCTGGCCCAGGTCGATGTCGCCGACTTCAGGTGGGTCGAGGGGGTCAACCCACACCACTGACGTGGTGGGCGCGGTGAGGTTCACCACCAAGGTGAGACTCCACGATGAACCAAGAGTGTCAGGAATAAGGATCGTGTCGCCCAACTCAATTTCTCCGTGGATCGGAACAACCACCACTCCACCTGTTTCGAGATGCCAGGTCCCGCTGGCACCGTGGGGAAGTGGCATCGACACCGTGAAGGCGGTAGCCAGATTGTCACCACCCATGGTCATAGAAATCTCTTGAGTGGCGGTGAGTCTGCGAACTGTTGGATCACCAGTGGGGTTATTAACCTCCACCCAGTTGAACTCACCACGGGTCAAGGTGAGTTCACCAGAGGAGATGACTCCACCATCACCCAGGGGTCCTTGCGGATTCCACAGGGCATACGTGGTGAGGCTTGTCGTACCCATGATGATGACAACAAGCAGGGGAAGCATAATATTCCCACGAATGTTGGTCCATCGACTGATTGCGTGGATCATTGGTTTCCTCCGCTCACTGGTCCACTGGCGACACAACCAGTTGGGGTGTTGAGAAAGACAGTCGCAAGGGTGCAGACCTCACCCAGCTGATCGTCAGTGACCACAACAGAAGTCAGCGCGATATCGCTGGACCCGCCGTACGCTACACCACCGACCAGATAGGTGTAGGTGAGGGTGTAGGTCCAGGTGATCTCAGTGCCCGGTGGGACAGTTGCACCTGCGAGTATTTCACGTGCCCCCCCATGGTCGTTGCCCATCAACATGCCGTACAGGGACTCGGGCGCCACCTCGGGTACGTCCACCCAGGCCCGCTTGATGATCGTCAAATCTCCAGGCGCCACATAGGTGAAAGTGGTGGTGAAAGTGTCGATGACCTGGTTGTCCAAGGTGAGGGTGACCACCAATGCGACCTCGCCAGTCAACGACCCAGTACGCGTGGAGGGCGGTATCGTGCAGGTAGCGGTGGTGTCATTGATGATGGTCATGGTGGTGCATGTTGCATCATTGTTGAAAGTGGCGCTCACCTCATCAACCTGGGAGAACCCACTACCGGTGATCGTGAGAGTGCTACCGCCCTCAACCACACCAGAACTCGGAGTTATCGCAGTGGTTTCCACGGGAACACACGTACCCACCAGGGCAGCTACCCTTGAAAACTGGGAGGTCATCGGTTGCCCGTACGCCAAAGACTGAGTGAGAATGCGCATCCCGCCACTGAGAATCCCAGCGGGACCAACAGCCTCAGCAGGAATAGGCAATGTGATTTGAGTGGTGGAACCGGTGGTGACCTGCTTGGAGTCCACATAGATCTCCGCCTTGGTGGTGGCGGTGTAGTAGAACTCAAGGCGTACTGGCAAAGGAGGAATCCTATTAGAGTTGGAGTTGGTGGGTGCCACCACCGTGAGGGTGACCTCACAAGCAAACTCGTCAACAGTTGCCACAGTGGGATACCACGTGAGTGACTTCTTGTTGGTGGCCATATCCCCATTGCCGTTCATGATGAGGGCCTTGGTGATGGTCGACGAATTCTGACCCGCAACCGTGGCAGCGGTCTCCTCATCAATCGTGTTCGCCTGGGAGGCAGTATTCGCCCCGAACAGATTCCTCTCCATGGTCACCAAACCCGCATCCGCTAGGGCAATCGTCGAACCAGTGAAACCATCAAAAGTGTTGTCAAGAATGTGGAGACCGGAGCTAGTGGTGTTGTAGTTCGTGGTCCTGTAGGCATCCCAGGCGATCGCATGAGGTTGGGGAACACCGAGAGAATTGAGGAAAGTGTTGTTGCGAATGTAGCTCTTCACCGTGTTGCTCACGCCAATCATCGGCAGATAGATCAAGGCACAGTTCAGGTAGGAATTGTTTGTACAGCTTTGGGTGTCGATGATCTGGTTGTCATGAAAATCCAGGTTCGCTAAATAGACAGTGAACCCAGCGCCTGCTGTGGTGAGCACATTTGGGTGTGCGCCTGCGGGGTCTTCTCGCAGATTCTTGAAGGTCGAATTCTTGACCTCCAGGTTAGTGATCCGGGTTTCATCATCCATCGAGATCGCAATATTCGCACACGAGGAACTATCCAAATCCGTGCAGGAGTAGGTGGGTGAATCCACTGGTCGGGTGGTGGTGAAGGTCACATTGTCGATGACCACATTGGTGGTGGTTTGGGTGATATTCAGGTACGCGAAAAAGACCGCAGCCGCCCACAGGTCGGTACGATCCGAGAGGTTACCTACTGTGTAGTTGGAGAAGGTGACACCTTGGGCGCCGTTGTGGATTTCCAGGAAACGCTTGGTGAGTAACCCCGAGGTGGGCATCGTGGTTCCACCATTGACGGTGATATTCCTTGCCGTGGTGGAGACAGCTATCGATGCCATGTATCCACGGATCTCCGACATGTTGATGAGGTTGATGTTCGAACCAGTCACCAGGATCGAGGCAGCCGTAGCATTCATCGAAGCGATACCGAGTTTGTTGTGGAGGTCAATCGTCACTGGTGCTGTGATCGCATAAACCCCACCGCGTCCATTGTTTTCGTTGACATGTGCGGTGTTCATCCAGGTGGTCGAGTTCGTACTCGGGGTGATCATTGCGGTCGTACCATCAGGAATCGATGCAGCAAACCCTGTTGCTAGAGTGATCGTGCGAGGTGTCGGGGAAGCATTAGTGAGGGTGAGGGCAGCACCCAAGGAACAAGTGTTTCCGCTTGCAGCAAAGGAATCGTTACCCAGTGTGCATGTTCCCGTACGCCCCGAAGCATTCGTATTGATGTAAACCGTGTTCGGATCAGCTGCGTTCGCAGGACTGGCCAAGGTGGTGACAATCAAACTGGTTGTGACGAGGGAAAACACAGACACTAGGGCGACAAAAGGAACCATCCATCCAGGTAGCATCGAATGATGCCAACCACTATGAGTCCAAGTCACTAATGTACCTCTTTCAAGAAACTCTTGAACAGGTTCTCCCCGCCCAGAATCCTGGGAGGGGGATACCTGGCTTTGTTATCCCAGACAGACCAGAAGATAACCTCGCATAGAACTACAACCCCCAGCCGGTGGAATTTATTCCCAAAGATCGATTATCGTCATTGCACAGTCACACCCCGTCACTGCGGGCCAAGTCACGGAATCCAGACTCCACAGTCACACCCCGTCATTCCGTGCGAAGTCACGGAATCCAGACTCCACAGTCCAAACAATGTGATTTCTGGACCCTGCGACGGAGCCTGTGCTGCGGACCGCGCCAGCGCGACTCGCAGTACGCAGGGAGACGAGGAGAGCAGCCCTTGTGCTGCTAGCTACAGAGACTGTTCGTAGGCGGAGATGATGTCGATGCGTCGGGTGTGGCGCACAGCGCGGGAATACTCGGTGGTGAGGAAAGCTAACACCAGGTCAATCACCTGCTCTTTGGAGTGGAGGCGTCCACCAATCGATGCGATGTTGGCGTTATTGTGTTGGCGAGCCAATTGGGCAGTGTCGTGGGAGTGAATGAGGGCCGCGCGTACGCCGCGTACCTTATTAGCAGCAATTGCTTCACCGTTGCCGGAACCACCGAAAATGATGCCCAAAGAACCCGGATCTGCCACCACAGCCTCTGCAGCGGGGATGACATAGATTGGGTAATCGTCCTCGGAATCATAGCCGTCAGCCCCATGGTCGATGACCTCGTACCCGCGCTCTTCTAAAGCCTGGACGACCACATTTTTCACATCAAAAGCCGCGTGATCAGTAGCTACATGGACTCTCATGATCATCCTTTCTCGTGGTCTGAGTCTACGAGAAAACTCCAACAAGTGGAACGGGTGAACACTTCACCTGGACGACAAATCGTGGAAGGGAAATCAGGACGCCGCGGTGCATTCGGGTACTCCTCGGTTTCCAAAGCCACACCCGAGAAAGGTCCACCGGCTCCCGGCGGATGGATGACACCATCATCATTCAAACCCTGTCCGGTGTACACCTGCAAGACAGGATAATCACTGGCGATGACCATTTTTCGCCCAGATTCGCGGTGGGATAGAGCAGCAATAATCCCTCCATGATCTCCGAACGTATCAGAGCGATCAATAACAAACCCGTGGTCAATGCCCTGATGGAGTTCCACTTGTGAGTCGCCACCACCAAGAGCATCACCCAAGTGTCGTGGTTGACTAAAATCAAAAGCAGTTCCCTCCACCGAGGTCGGAGCTGTGGGCAAGGGAATGAGCGCTTCATCAACGGGAAGGTACGCGGTCGCTCTTACCATAAGTAGGTGATCATTGACCGGAGCGCCAGTGCTGGACAGGTTGAAGTACGGATGAGAGACAATACTCAAAACACTTGGCTGTGGGCTATTCGCTGTCACAATGTGACCAAGCAGCTTCATTTCGTGGTGGGGTTGAATGAAATACACCACCTCCACATGGATAGGCCCAGGGAATCCACCTGTGGGATCCGACCAGTCAAGTTGAAGCCGTACATGGTTGTTGTCAGCTTCGACCACTTCCCAGTCCTGGTAACTAAAACCATGGGGTCCACCATGGAGGGTGGAGGTTCCGTTGTTATTCAGCTCGGGTGTGTAGTGTTTTCCGTCAATCTCGAAACCACCGGCTGCGATTCGATTGGCGAAGGGCCCCACGATCTCCCCGAGGTACCCTTTCCCAGCCAGACGGGCTTCCTCCGTGCCATACCCCAGCACCACCGAACCCATGACCCCATGGCGATCCGGTATGCGGATATCATTGATCGCTGCCCCGCGACTCCAGATTTCAACGATGAAATCCTCATCACCTAAAACAATCTTCTCCATAGTCCTCTCCTTTTCTTATGACTGGCTCTCATGTGTCTAAATACGGATTCTGGATTCTGCGACTACGCGCAGAAAGACGATAGTGAAGCGCATCCCCATCATCCTCTCCTTTCCAATGACTGGCTCTCATGCGAACGACTGTGAATTCTGGATTCTGCGACTACGCGCAGAAAGACGACAGATAAAGCACTACACCATGACCCTACCTCTGACTCACATCCATATGTTCCACTGTGGATTCTGCGACTACGCGCAGAAAGACGGCAATGGTGTGCTTTCCCTTCCCAGTCACTTGACAGATGGTGCGTTCTCCTCACTTCCGTCATTCCGTGCGAAGTCGCGGAATCCAGACTAGCGGTCGACCACGGGTGACGAGTAGTCCCTACCTGACTATAGTGAACTCATCGAAAGGACACCATGGATCTGCTCATTACTGATGTGACCCTGGCTTCGGGGGTACGTACGGACCTGGGAATCCGTGGCAGTCACTTCGTTGATCCCTCGGCACTGACCCGACCCAAGAAGATCGATGCCTCGGGGTTGATGGCTCTACCAGGGTTGGTTGATCTGCACACCCATTTGCGTGAACCTGCGCCTGATCCAGCGGAGACGATTGAAACCGGAACCCAAGCAGCAGCAGCGGGAGGATACACAGCGGTTTATGCTATGGCAAACACGAACCCTGTCACGGACACTGCCGAGAAGGTACGCGTACTGCGCAAACTGGCCCGGAAAGCTGACATAGAGGTTGTTCCTATTGGGGCGATCACCCGGGGTCTTGCTGGGGAGCAGGTGGCGGACATTGAAGCGATGAATGCTGAGGGTGTCACCGTATTCTCAGATGACGGTTTCTGTGTCATGGATGTGGACATCATGAAGGAGGCCCTCCAGCGGATCAAGGTCTGCAACGGGGTTCTTGCCCAGCATTGTCAAGACCATGGGATCGCTGGTGCACAAGCTTTCGCCCCGGATAATGTCATCGTTGATAATCCAACACACATTTGGGATCGATCAGCGGAAACAACGATTGCGGAACGCGACATACAACTAGCGCTCGACACGGGTTGTCGTGTTCACCTCTGCCATATCTCCACCGCAGAATCAGTAGAGGTGATCCGTTGGGGTAAAAACCAGGGCGCGCCCATCACTGCTGAGGTCACTCCCCACCATCTGCTTTTGGGCGCCGAGCTTGTGCAATCCATGGATACCCGTTTCAAGGTGAATCCTCCCTTGCGCACAGACGAGGACATTGAGGCAGTACGACAAGCGCTGGCCGAGGGTGTCATCGATATTGTGGGTACGGATCATGCACCCCACAAGACCTCCGACAAGGACAAACCCATGGATCAAGCGAAACCGGGCATGGTGGGCCTGGAATGGGCTCTCGGTGTGGTCATGGAAACCATGGTTCTTACTGGTCGCATGGATTGGGATAGTGTGATTGACCGCATGTCGCTTACCCCCGCACGCATTGGTGGAATCTCTGATCACCAGGGTCGTAACCTCACCCCCGGTGAACCTGCAACTTTTACTCTCATCGATCCGACCTTGCGAGGAATCATCAACAAAGAGGATGCTTTCACCCAAGGGCTCAACAACCCGTACCACGGTCTTGAACTTCCGACACCAGTGATCTCCACATACTGCAATGGTCAAGAAAGCTACTGACCACTGAGATTGAGTGATCAGCCCTAGAACGGTGGTTGGGGGTTGGCGACCCCCAACAGAGACAACTCGGGGCTCTGAGGACGAGGAATGGCCAACCAACGCCCATATCCAGATTCCTTCACTAGCCCCATAGACTGAAGTTGGGTGAGACATACCTGAAGGTTCATGACAGAGTCACCTGTCACATGCATGAGTTCGTCGATGCTTTTCCCTTGGCGCACCGGCAGGGCTTCGAAGACGAGCTTCTGGTGATCAGTCAGTGAGTCGAACAAGGTGGGTTGCGCCCTTTGATAGTCAGGGATATCAGTGTTGAGCGGTTTCAACCCACCCAGGATTTCTTCGACACTGCTGACCAAGGTGGCTTGGCCTTGGCGGATGAGACGATGCGGGGTCACCGACATTGCTGAGGTCACCGGACCTGGAACTGCACAAACCATTCGCTGCATTGATAGCGCCCAACTGACTGTGTTCTGGGCGCCCGAACGCAGGGCACCCTCAACAATAAGTGTCGCCTGAGACAGCGCAGCAATCAAACGATTCCTCACCAGGAAACGGGCGCGCGAGGGTGGAGCGTCGGGAGGATACTCACTGATGACCGCCCCCTTGTGAGCAATCCTCTCCAGCAGGGCAGAATTACCGGGAGGATAGAAGCTCTCCAATCCCCCAGCCATCACCGCGACCGTGACACCCTGGGCAGCCAGCGCCCCACGATGAGCGCACGCATCAATACCATAAGCACCACCCGAGATCACTGGATGACCAGCCTCCGCCAACCCTGCACCCCATTCACTAGCCACATGCTCACCGTAGGCCGTACTGGCTCTCGAACCGACAACCGCAACACCACCAACCAACTCAGACAAGCGCACGGGTCCACGGACCCACAAACCCAGGGGCTCACCACCCATACCACCCACAGGCTCCGACCAGGAGAGGTCAGACACACCCACCGGCCATTCCTCATCCCCTGGAATAAGAAAGCGCGCCCCACAAGCTGTAGTTTGGGCTTCGATGCGGTCCACATCAACCCCCGATGCACGTCGCGCCAAAGCTGTCGTCCCTTGTCCTGAGCGCAGGTGTGCCCACACTGCTGCTGGGCCTTGATCACGAACCAACCCAACCAAAGCGGGGTCTCCACCTTGATGACAAGCGGCCAAACCCATGCGGGCCTGCCTCTCTTCCACATTCGCCGATGTCATCTCAGATTCTCCTGCCCCAAACGTAAAGCCAAAGCCGCAGCGAGATGGTCTGTTTCAGGGCGATCAGCCCCCAGCAAATCCGCGACCGTCCATGCCACCTTCAGGACCTTGTCGACACCGCGCGCCGACAAGGTTCCACCCAGGACTGCCGCCTCAACCATCGACATGTCTGAGGGAAGAGGCAGATCCTTGCGAACAAATCGCCCTGACAATTCGGCGTTGGTTGACCAGGATGTGTTGCGCAAGCGCACAGTTTGGCGATCACGAGCGGCCTGTACCCGATTGGCCACCACCGATGAACTTTCCGCCTCACCAACCTCCGCCAGTTTCAGCGAGCTCCGGGTGGGAAGGATCTTTGCTTGAATATCGATCCGATCAATGATGGGACCGGAGATCCGTGAGGCATATTTCCTGATCGCCATGGGTGTGCACGAACACTTGCTACGCGGGGTGGATGCTAACCCACAAGGACAGGGGTTGGCTGCCAGCACGAGTTGGAATCGTGCAGGATATTTCACCGACATCTGGGAACGCCCCAAAGTGATTTCCCCCAATTCCAAGGGGGTACGCATCGCCTCTAACGCCACGGACGAAAACTCCGGAGCCTCATCGAGAAACAGCACCCCGCGATGAGCTAGCGACACTGCCCCCGGTCGAGCAATCCGAGCACCCCCACCAATGAGGGATGCCACCGAAGCGGAATGATGGGGAGCGGCATACGGAGGTCGCTGAGGTAGAGAATCAATCTCCACATCCACCAGTGAATGGATCGCAGCGACCTCCATTGCCTCCTCTCCGGCGAGGTTGGGCAAGATGGAAGGAAGACGAGATGCCAGAAGAGTCTTGCCCACCCCGGGAGGTCCATGAAAATACAGGTGATGGCGACCAGCTGCAGCCACCTCAAGTGCCCAGCGGGCTTCTTTCAAACCAACAACATCTTTCAGATCAGGTTGGGCGGGTTCAGCGCGGGAGTCTTTCGTTGGTGCGACAGGGGTCACCCCTGGCCCACCATCCAGAACACCCAATAACTCCCGCAGTTGGCTCACTCCCCGAACATCCATACCGTCAACCAGCGCAGCCTCACCGAGTTGTGAGGCTGGAACAACAGCGCGGGTCACACCCACTCGTCGCGCACCCAACAGTGCAGGAAGAACCCCGCGTACAGGATGAACTGAGCCATCCAACCCCAGCTCACCTAGAAGAATCACACCCTCCAATTGGGTGTGATGAACAACCCCTTCAGCAGCCAGGACAGCCGCCGCAATCCCCAGATCGTAGTGTGAACCAGTTTTCGGCAGACTCGCCGGGGTCAAATTGATGGTCAATACCTGGGTCGGCCACCCGTACCCTGCACTAATCACTGCCGCCCGGCATCTCTCCTTGGCTTGGGTGAGTGCAGCGTCAGGCAACCCCACCATCGTCGTACGCGGAAGCCCAGACCCCGTCCATGCTTCAATCGTGATTGGCATCGCATCGACACCCACCAACGCCACCGATTGGGCACGCGCTATCCCCCACACCGCACTCATAACCTGACCGCCTTTGCATGTTCAATGGTGGGTTCTTGTCCAGGCAACGCCAAGATGCCAATCGCATCGATCCTGACTCGGTCGTACCCCATCTCGTGGGTCGACATCCACAGACACGCAAGTCGGTGCAACCTCTTGAGTTTCTCCCTGGTGATCGCTTCTAAGGGTTCTCCGAACCCATGTCCCGACTTGGCTTTCACCTCGCAGAAAACCAGCGCCCCACGCCGGTACGACGGCTCGACGGCAACAATGTCGATCTCCCCAGCGCGTCCACAGCGCCAGTTCCGCTCGAGGATCTTCCAACCCAGTGATTCTAGGTACGATGCAGCGAGATCCTCACCGATCTGGCCGAGTGTTGGGTGTTGGTTCATTTCTTACCTCCACCTCAACAATGGGGAAAAACCAACTCCGCGACACCGGAAACTCTGACTTGTGGATAACCAAAAAAGTTATCCACAGATTTCCATCTCCACAACACTTGGCAGCGTCACGGTGGGGACAGACCCCGGTGTCCGGGGGACAGATGGGGACGGTACTGTTTTGTCACGCTCCAGTCATTGTGTGCGTAGTCACGGAAAACAGACTCTACAGTTGTGGAAATGTGATTTCTGGACCCTGCGACTTCGCGCAGGGTGACGGGGAGGTGGGTACGTGTGACTTCAGCCTTGGGCACCGGCGCGGTCCCCACCATGGGGCACCGGTGCGGTCCCCACCATGGGACACCGGGCAGTCCCCACCATGGGACACCGGGGCGATCCCCATCTGTCCCACAACACTTTGACCGGGACACTGTGTCAAAACACCCCCGTCCCCATCTGTCCCGCTAGCCCAGTTCGCGGGAGCGCATGAATTCGTCGAGGGACTCACCCAACACTGAGCGGGCCATGGGCAAGGCCACCAAGGGCAACAAGATGAAAGCAGGGATGAAAGTCTGGGCAAAGTCAGCAACCGTCATTTCTAACTCCACGCGGAACCACACTTGGGAGATACGCCACGCTGTGTAGTACGCCGAAGCAGCGGCAATAGGGATCGCCAACACCATCGCACACAAACCCAGGATCCACGTCTCGGTGAGGATCGTTGCCACCACTACCCAATTCCGATTCCCCAAAGCACGCAACAACTGATAAGTAGGCGACCTCTTCAAAACGGTGTAACCCAAGCAGGCCACGACAAACAACAAAGCCACCACCATGGACACTGAGGAACCGATCCGCAAAATCGAGGTGATCTGATCAGACAACGAGGTGATCTCATCGAGAATCTCATCGAGTGGCATTACCTGTTGAACCACACTACTTCGATTCAGACACCTCGATACCTGATCGACCTCGCTGACTTGCAGAAGCATCCCAGTGTGTAAATCCTCCAGGGAGAACACTTCCTGGGCAAAAGCCAAACTCAAGCGAGCCTCCCCCGGTAGAGCCCCGGAGAAGATACCAATCACCTCACCTTGGTGATGGCCGGAGGTTGAGTCCAAGGCCACCACATCCCCGACGGTCACCTGGAGCTCCTGCGCAGTGGACACCTCGAGTGCGATACCGCGAGGAGCTCCCGCATGGACGTCTTCTCCTTCCAACAGTACGGGCATCTTGTACCACAGGTGCTGCGGATCGAACCCACCGGCATAGAGGTTGACGTTGGTGGAGTTGGCGGATGCCTGGATAGCCCCGCGCACGATCCCGGTGATCTCACCGGCCTCACACTCTGTTTTCAATCGACCCAGGGTGTCCTCATCTAGTGGGGTGCGAAAATCCACCAGAACATCCCATTCACTGGCTTTCACCTGCCCCTGAGCGGTCGATATCACCGAGTAGAAAGCGATCGAGAAGCTAGCGGTAATCCCGAACCCCAGGGCCATCGACACCACAGTGAGCACCGACACCAGTTTGTCGCGTACCGTATTGCGAACAGCGATACGCAACCAACTCGTCGGAAGTACGGCCCCTAGCCAACCGGACAATCGACCCGGATGCCGCCCAGTGGCCGAAGTCTGCCTCATGGCATCCAGCGGGGTCATATGGCTCACCTGAATCGCCGCATAGATTCCTGCGCAGACAAACATCACCCCTGCTGCCACCGCAGAAACCAACAGATAGAACCCGGTGAGATGCAGTGGTGACCGAGGCAAACCCACCGAGGTCGCGAAGCGTGAAATGAACAACCCCGCCAGCAGATAGGCCACACCCACACCAAGGACGATCGATGACAGTGCCAAACCCGCAATGACCACCATGAAAGCCGTCGCTAGTCGCTGTGCGGTATACCCCAGGGTCATCAGTACGCCGAGGGCTCGGCGTTCACGGGTCAACCATTGAGCCAGCAGGAAGAAGGTGACAAACACCGAAGACAAACCCGTCACTAAGACAATGACTGGTACGACCGTACCGAAAGCAGCGAGGTTCTTTTCCAAATAGAGCGACGAGAATTGTTCGCTTGCCCCCAGCGCGTACGCCTGGGTCAGATCCTGGTCGGCAGCGAAATCCAGGATGCGCCCACGCAGATCATCAGTGGAGTCCTCGCTGCGGATGAGCACAGAATTAACTGGCAGGAACCCATAGATATCCACGAGAGTTTCCTCGTTAACAAAACCGATTCCAAGAGACCCTTTGGTGGGAATAAACAACGATGGGTTGGATGGTGTCAGTAAAAACTCAGCGTCCTGGACGATCCCACGTACCTGCAAAGACTTCTCTACCCCAGCCAAGGTGACCTGGATTGTGTCACCAAGCTCCACCCCATGGGATTGCTGAAGATGCCAGTCGATGAGGATGCCGCGAGTATCATCCTCGGAGAGGAACCGCCCCTCCAGCAGTACGAGGGATTGTAGATCCAGCTCACGTTGATAAGGCCCCGACACCACTTGCATGGTCAGATGGGAGTTTCCTTTGACACTCACTGTTCCGCGTACGACCGCACGGGCCCGATAGTCGCTGACCCCCTCAACCTCCAGGAAATCAGGAACCTGCGGCGCAGGGATAGCCTGGAAATAGACCTGTTGATCAGCGACATGACCCTCGTCGAACCACCCATCGCGCGCAGTCAACGTGGAATCAATAGCGGAGAGCCCCCCAACATAGATGCCGATACACGACGCTGTGATCGCGACCAGCGCGGCGAGGCGTCCTTTCATGGACTTCGCTGAACCCAGCAGGTGGGCCACCACTGGTGGCAGGAGATGACGTTTGATGGGCAACGAGGAATCGAAGGGGTCGGGTGGCCCCTGGGCGCCGCGTGTTGGGTTCTCAGCGTTCACGGGTCAACCTACCGCCGCCAACATGGTAGACCGCTTCCACAAAATCGGAGACCACAGGATCATGGGTGGCCACAATGAGGGTGCAGCCCATGTCCTGTTGCATTTTGCCGAGATAGTCGAGAACCACAGATGCGGTATGAACATCGAGTGCGCCGGTGGGTTCATCAGCGAGCAGTACGGGTGGCCGCTTGGCGATAGCGCGAGCAATGGCTGCACGTTGTTGCTGCCCACCGGAGAGTTGGGCGGGATATTTGTTGGCTTGATCCATGAGTCCCACACTGGCCAGCGCTTCGCGTACTGCTTCTTCTCGGGCACGGCGAGCCATGTGGAGTGGCTCCAACCCACTGGAAACATTCTCAGCCACAGTCAAGGTGGGCATGAGGTTGAAGAACTGGAAGACAAAGCCGATCGAGCGTGCGCGAAAATCAGCTTGCTGGGCAGTGGACAGATCAGATAGATCGTGACCGTCAACAATCACCTTGCCTGAGGTGGGTCGATCAATGGCCCCCAACAAGTGGAGCAAAGTGGATTTCCCTGACCCCGACACCCCCCGCAAAGCAACACTCGTACCGGCATCAATGGTGAGGTCAACATTATCTAAAACAACCACGGGACCCGAGGCCAACGGGTACTCCTTAGTGACCCCTTGCAGTTCCACCACCTGTTGTGTTGTCTGATTCCCCATGCTCTCAGTCTAGCGAGACCCTGACCAAAAGGGGACGGGGCGTTTGTCACATTCCCTCTGACCAAAAGGGGACGGGGCGTTTGTCACATTCCCTCGACCCTGACCAAAAGGGGACGGGGCGTTTGTCACATTCCCTCCACCCCATCACGACCCTAGACGTTGAAACACGTCTAGCCGAACAACATTTGTTTTCAGAATGTGACAAACGCCCCGTCCCCTTTTAGTCTGACAAACGCCCCGTCCCCTTTTAGTCCATACCCTGAGTGAACCCTGGGGTTATCGCTTTTCGAGCGGGGGTGCACCTAATCCACGGTAGAATTGTGTAGCTATCACAGATCACTCGGGCGAAAAGGAGGGGATATGCTCCATCTTGAAGAGGTTCGCAAGACCTATCACACAGGAACTTTCACTCAAGCCGCCCTTGACGGGGTCAGTGTTACTTTTCGCGACAATGAGTTTGTTGCGATCCTCGGGCCCTCGGGTTCCGGGAAAACCACGATGCTGAATGTGGTCGGTGGTTTGGACCACTGTGATTCTGGCGACCTCGTTATTGATGATGTCTCCACCCAGCAATACTCTGATCGTGACTGGGACACCTATCGCAACAATCGCATCGGTTTCGTTTTCCAAAACTACAATCTCATCCCCCACCAAACAGTGCTAGCGAACGTCGAGCTTGCCCTGACTTTGTCTGGGGTGAGCAAAGCCGACAGAACACAGCGAGCCAAAATCGCTCTCGAACAGGTTGACCTCGGTGAACACCTCCATAAGAAACCCAATCAGCTCTCCGGCGGGCAGATGCAGCGAGTCGCTATCGCCCGAGCCCTGATCAATGATCCAGAGATCCTTCTTGCTGACGAACCCACCGGCGCTCTCGACTCCAAAACCGGGGTCCATGTGATGAACCTCCTGGCAGATATTGCCCAGGAGCGCTTAGTCATCATGGTCACCCATAATCCTGAATTAGCGGAAGAGTACGCCACCAGGACGATTTCTTTGCGCGATGGGAGAGTAGTCGGTGACACTGATCCGTACACTCCCCCACGAACTGCTCGCACAGCCAAGAAAGCCCGCCGGACGTCGATGAGTTTCTTGACCGCGATTGCGCTCAGCTTTAAGAACCTGATGACCAAAAAGGGTCGTACCTTGATGACCAGTTTTGCTGGCTCGATCGGCATCGTCGGGATCGCTACTATTCTTGCCCTCGCCAACGGGGTCAACGCCTATATTCGTGGCGTCGAAGAAGACACACTCTCGCTGTATCCCCTCCAGATTCAAACCCAGGGCATCGACATGGCGAGTATGCTCACAGCCGGACAAGACCTCCAAGATGTCATCGACAATGAGTGGGATTCCGATGTCCATGAGGTGAAGGTTCTGGGACGAATGCTCTCCGAGGTTTCCTCCAATGATTTGAAGTCGCTGAAGAAATACCTTGACTCTGAGGAAGCTGGTATCGACCAGCACGTACGCTCGATCCAATATAACTACAATGTCACCCCGCAGATCTTCCATCCTGACGTCACAGACACCATCCGCCAGGTCAACCCCAACACCATGTTTTCCTCTCTGGGGTTTGGTGGTGACTCCTCCTCAGCAATCATGAGCATGGGTATGACAGCGAATGTTTTCGGCTCACTGCCTGAGGATATGAACCTGGTCACCGATTCCTACGAGGTTCTCGCCGGACATTGGCCCAGCAGCCCGGGTGAGCTGGTGTTGGTGACAACTAACTCTGGTGGAATCTCTGACTTTGTTTTGTACGCCATGGGTTTGCGTGACCCAGCTGAACTCGAACAGATGCTCCAAGATATGGCTGAAAACAAGACAGTTTCACCACCCAAGGAACGTCTAAACCTGTCCTACAGCGACATCCTGGATGTCACCTTCAAGCAGGTGAACGCTGCCCGATTCTATGAGTATGATCCCTCGTATAATGTGTGGTCGGATCGTAGTAAAGACGATTCGTGGATGAGGTACGCGGTGACGAGTGGCAACACCTTGCGTGTGGTGGGTGTGGTCACTGCTGGTGAGGATGCCAGTGGAGCGATGTTGCGTCCCGGATTGTATTATCCGATGAGTTTGGTTTATCAGCTCATGGATCAAGCCTCGAAATCCGACATTGTCATCGACCAATTGAAGAACCCTGATGTGAATGTTTTCTCGGGGAAAACCTTCGATGAGGAGGCCGAGAATCCGGGGATGGGTGACTTTGATTTCTCTACCCTGCTCGATATTGACACCGATTCTTTGGCTTCGATGTTTGACTTCGATTTCTCGGGTTTGAGTATTCCAGCTAACCCGTCAATGGGGTCGATGGATATGTCGTCCATGAGTGGGTCAATGCCTCAGGTTCCCCCACCGGATTTGGGCGCGATGTTGTCGGGGATGAGTATCGAAATCTCTGAGGATGCTCTGGCTGATCTGCTGACCCAGACTGTAGGTGATTATTTGCGTGACACCCTTGGATCGGGTACGCCGGGTCTTCCGCAGCTCCCCCAGGCGCCTGGGCTCACCCCCACCAACTCGCCCACTGCTCAACCTGCTCCATCCCCTGAGCCAACGAGCGAACCAACACCGTCAGGTGAACCGTCGCAGGGCGGCGAGCCAACTTCAGAGCCCACCCAGGTTCCCACACAATTGCCCACTGAGATTCCCACCACGATCCCCACCGATTTGCCCACCGAAATCCCCACGACCGCACCTTCTCTGCCTGGTGACATTGGTGGCTCTTTTGCTGCGTGGTTTAACCAGCCACAGAATCAAGCAGTGTTCATGGGACGGCTGATGAATGCGATCAACACCGATCAGCTGGAGGCTCAGGCATCCCAGGCTCTCGCGGGTTATATGCAATCCACCATGGAGATGATGGTCTCCGCGATGATGGGTAACCTGTCCACACAGCTGGGGGCAGCGATGCAGTCTACGATGACCCAGATTGTTTCCCAGCTTTCTTCAGCGATGAGTATTGACCCCCAGCAGTTTGCTGACATCTTCCAGTTTAATTCTGACCCTGAACAGTTCACGAGCCTACTCATGTCGATGATGAGCCGCCAGCGCCACACCCTGGATTCAAATCTGCAATCCTTGGGCTATGCCACACTAGACAACCCGTACTCGATCGACATCTATCCCAACGACTTTGCCGCCAAACAAGCCGTCATTGACTCTCTCGATGCCTACAACGAGCGAATGAAGGTTGAAGACGAGGACAAGGTCATCACCTTCACTGACATTGTCGGTACGCTCATGACATCGGTGACCGACATCATCGACAAGATTTCTGCTGTCCTGGTTGCTTTCGTGTCGATCTCGTTGGTGGTGAGCTCCATCATGATTGGTGTCATCACCTACATCTCGGTTCTAGAACGCCGCAAAGAGATCGGTATCCTTCGAGCTTTGGGTGCATCCAAGCGCGACATCGGCAATGTGTTCAACGCGGAGACTCTCATCGTTGGGTTTGTTGCCGGTGTGATGGGTGTGCTCATCACCCTCGGTATTATTCTGATCGCAAACCCGATTGTCTATGCATTAACCGATGTTGACCGTATCGCTCGACTCCCGTTCAATGCCGCTATGATCCTCATCGGTGTGTCAATGCTTCTGACCTTCCTCGCTGGTCTGATCCCCAGTTCAGCAGCCAGCCGCAAGGACCCCGTCGAAGCCCTGCGCAGCGAATAGGTCACTGCCCTCCCTGCTTCATTCCGCACTCAACCCCGTCATTCCGCACTCCTCTCACCCCGTCATTCCGCACTCCTCCCACCCCGTCATTCCGCACTCCTCTCACCCCGTCATTCCGTGCGAAGTCACGGAATCCAGACTCCACAGCTATACAACTGGGCAGTCTGGACCCTGCGACTTCGCGCAGGGAGACGGGATGAGACGCACAGGGAGACGGGATGAGACGCACAGGGAGACGGGATGAGACGCGCAGGGAGACGGGGAATGCGGGGGGACACACGGTGAACTGTCTTGGGAGAATCACTCAGATTCGGGGACCTGCAACTCGCTGTGGGCGATCTCCTCAATGGCGACGTCACGGAAAGTTAGGGCTTTTGCGGTTTTGACGAAACGGGCTGGGCGGTACATATCCCACACCCATGCGTCCTCCATAGAAACCTCATAGAAAATATCCCCACCTTCAGTGCGTACCTTCAAATCGACTTTATTACACAGATAAAAGCGGCGCTCTGTTTCAACCGCCCACTTGAAGATACCCACCACATCCTTGTATTCGCGGTAGATGGCAAGCTCAAGCTCAGCTTCGTAGGTTTCTAGTTCTTCTGCGCTCATGGTTCCTCCTGGGTGGTCGTACGGGCTACATTACGGTAACTGAAGCGATGTTGGGGGCATGGGCCGTGAGTGTCCAAGATTTGCTGGTGGAGTGCGGTGGCGTACCCCTTATGTTTTGCGAACTGGTAGAGGGGGTACGCGCGGTCCAGATCGTCCATGATCCGGTCGCGGGTGACCTTGGCGATGATGGAGGCCGCTGAGACACTCGCCGACAGCCTGTCCCCCTTCCACATCCCCAGGTTGGGCACGGTCAAACCAGGGACCCGAAATCCGTCAGTGAGCACAAAACCAGGTGTGACAGCGAGGCCTTCCACGGCTCGGCGCAGAGCCTGCAGATTGGCGAGTTGGATTCCCCAAGTGTCACAGTCACCAGCTTCGATGATGACCTGGCTGACCGCCAGGGCTCCATCCATGATGATCGGATAGAGTCTCTCACGCTGGGTTTCACTAAGATTCTTCGAATCATCGAGTTGGGAGGTGTCGAAGCTCTCGGGCGGAAGAATCACCGCCACGGCGACCAGCGGTCCCGCGCAGGCACCACGTCCAGCCTCATCCACCCCTGCGACAGGTCCAAGGCCACCGGCTATGAGCATGTCGTCGTACATCAGCTAGGGGCATTCCCAGGGGGCAGAGGCCAAAGACGGAGGGCTCCCACTAGGCGGGGGAACACCCGCGTACGCTTCTGATGAGGAGAAGGTACGGAAGTGGGCAATAGGTCTGAGAATGGAGAACACTCTTCCCTGAACGGAAGCCACTTTGGGCATAGCTCGACTCTGTTCCTCAGCACACAAGATAAAACGGGAATCCTTGGAGCCATCACGGTGGTCCCCCATGACAAACATGCGACCCTCGGGAACAACTGCATGGAAGGGTTTCAGGGCCACGTCGGCTCGGTTGTAGAGCAGATAGGGTTCATCAACCGCGTACCCATTGACCATGATTCTGCCCTGTGGATCGCAACATTCGACCATGTCGCCCTCGAGACCAATAACCCTTTTAACCAAGTATTGTTCATCGAGCGGTGGCAACAGTCTTCCCCAAGCGAGGAGCCTTTTCAAGGGGGAGGCATCAGTTGTACCCATGGGTGGTAGCCAATCCATGTCGTCGCGGAAAACAACAATGTCGCCACGGTGGGGTTGGACTGGTTTCCAGGCAAGGATCATGTCGTCGACTTGCAGAGTGTTCTCCATGGACCCTGATGGGACAACATAGTTTTGCAGGAGGAAAACTCTGATCAGGCTCACCACAATCAGGGCAATGACCAGATAGATCAGCAGTTCACCCACCCATTGCAGGGTTCTCAGCCACCAGGGGCGAGTACGCTTGGGGGGAGTTGACTGTTCTTCGACAGTATCATCCTGGGCCACTGTGGGCTCATCTTCTTCAGTCGGCATTGGGGGCGAAACGCTTCTCTTTGATCTTGGCTTTCTTGCCTCGAAGCCCACGCAGATAGTAGAGCTTGGCACGGCGTACATCACCGCGGCGCTCCACCTCGATCTTGTCGATGATGGGTGAATGCAGTGGGAAGGTACGTTCCACACCAACCCCCATGGACACCTTGCGTACGGTGAAGGCTTCTTGGATGCCGGAACCTGTTCGAGCGATCACAGCACCAGCAAACACCTGAATGCGTGAGCGGTTTCCTTCAACAACCTTCACATGAACCTTGACTGTGTCGCCGGGGCGAAAATCTGGGTAATCGTCACGCAGGGACTCGGCATTGATTTCTTGAATGAGTGGGTTCATGTTTCCTCCAGGTGCCACAGGTCACCAGTGTGTGGTGTCTCAGATGCACTCTCGGCTACCCCCCTGTGGCAGGGGCCCAAAGCGCAATCCCCAATTCTGCCACAGCACACCAACTCACGCCAATTAGCCAAAGGGGACGGGGCGTTTGTCACATTCAGTGCCAAAGGGGACGGGGCGTTTGTCACATTCAGGAACACAAGGGGACGGTCCTTTTTGTGTTCCGGCGGTGTGACAAAACAGTACCGTCCCCGCTTGTCACACAATCACACCCCCGTCATTCCGTGCAAAGTCACGGAATCCAGACTCCACAGTGGTTGAAATGTGATTTCTGGACCCTGCGACTTCGCGCAGGGTGACAGAGTTTGGCGCAAGCGGACGGGGCGTTTGGCACATTCAGACAACAAATGTTGTTCGACCAGACGTATTTCCCAGACGTATTTCAACGTCTAGGGTCGCGATGGGGTGGAGGGAATGTGACAAACGCCCCGTCCCCTTATTGTCGAGGGAATGTGACAAACGCCCCGTCCCCTTATTGTCATCTAGTCGGTGGATTTGCCGTCACCGCGGAACATGGAGGCGATCAGGTCTCGGTTCAGCTGGGCGATGGACTCCAAGGGGATTTCCTTGGGGCATACCGAGGCACACTCGCCGACGTTTTGGCATCCGCCGAAACCGTTCTCGTCGTGGGCTGCGATCATTGCTTTCACACGCAAGCGACGCTCGGGTTGGCCCTGGGGGAGGTTCGCTAGGTGGGTGATCTTCGCTGAGGTGAACAGCATGCCAGCACCATTAGGACAGGCCGCCACGCAAGCCCCGCAACCAATGCAGGTGGCCACATCGAAGGCACGATCAGCTTGCCTCTTCGGCGCTGGAGTGGAGTGGGCTTCAGGGGCAGAACCAGTGTTCACCGAGATGAAACCACCAGCTTGGATGATCCGATCAAAGGCTGAGCGATCAACCACTAGGTCCTTGACCACAGGGAAAGCCCCCGTACGCCACGGTTCCACCTCAATCACGTCGCCATCACGGAAGCTACGCATATGCAACTGGCAGGTGGTGGTGGCAACATCTGATTCATAGCGACCATGAGCCGAACCATTGATCACGATCCCACACATCCCACAGATACCTTCACGGCAGTCATAGTCGAAGGCAACCGGTTCCTGGTTTTGTGAGGTCAATTGCTCATTGAGCATATCAAGCATCTCCAAGAAGGAAGAGTTCTCGGAGACGCCATCAAGCTGGTAGGTCACCATCGACCCAGCAGCGTCCTTGTTGGCTTGGCGCCAAACTTTCAGTGTGATTTTCACTTGTAACTCCGTTGCTTCAGCTCGATTGCCTCATAGACCAGAGGCTCCTTATGCAGTATGGGGCTTTGTCCTTCCCCGGCGAACTCCCAGGCTGCGACATAGGCAAATTCATCATCATGGCGCAGGGCCTCACCATCATCGGTCTGTGATTCTCCACGGAAGTGTCCACCACAGGATTCGCGACGATGCAAGGCATCCACACACATGAGTTCACCCAGATCAATGAGATCAGCCACACGGCCAGCACGCTCCAGAGCCTGGTTGAAATCTTCGTTGACACCGAGAACCCGAACATTGGACCAGAATTCTTGACGCAGGGCCCTGATTCTTTCAATCGCAGTGATCAGTCCAGCTTCGGTACGTTCCATTCCGCAGTACTCCCACATGATCGAACCCAGTTCGCGGTGGAAGGAATCCACGGAACGCTCACCTTGGATAGACAGTAGTTTCTCGATGCGACCCTTGGCATCAGCCAAAGCCTCAGCAACCGCCGGTGTTGAATCATCGATCTCTTCGAAGGGGCCAGTAGCTAAATAGTCGTTGATGACATTGGGCAACACAAAATACCCGTCCGAAAGCCCCTGCATGAGAGCCGAAGCTCCTAAACGGTTAGCTCCGTGATCAGAGAAGTTGGCTTCACCTGCGACATACAGTCCAGTAATCGAACTCATCAGATCATAGTCAACCCAGAGCCCACCCATCACGTAGTGAACAGCCGGATAGATTCTCATCGGTGTCTCATAGGGATTCTCACCAGTGATCTGCCGATACATGTCGAACAGGTTGCCGTACTTGGTGGCGATCGCCTTCTGGCCCAAACGACCAATAGCATCAGCGAAATCAAGGTAGACACCACGACGGCGTTCCACGGTTTCACCAGTAGCGTGGTCGGTTTCTGCGATTGCAGGACCCACACCGCGCCCCTCATCACACATGTATTTCGCTTGGCGCGAAGCAATATCACGAGGAACAAGGTTGCCGAAGGAGGGATAAATCCTCTCCAGATAGTAGTCGCGTTCATCTTCAGGGATGGTACGCGGGTCCTTCTCGGCATCCGCCGGATTCTTGGGAACCCAGATGCGACCATCGTTGCGTAGCGACTCACTCATCAAGGTCAGCTTGGATTGATGTTCACCGGTCACAGGGATACAGGTCGGATGGATTTGGGTGTAGCAGGGATTTCCAAAGTACGCACCCTTGCGGTGTGCCCTCCAGGAGGCGGTCACATTCGAACCCATCGCATTGGTCGACAGGAAGAACACATTGCCGTACCCACCAGAAGCCAGAACCACCGCATCGGCGTACCAGGTCTCGATCTCGCCAGAAATCAAATCACGGGTGACGATCCCCCGGGCACGACCATCATGGATGATCACCTCCAGCATCTCGTGGCGAGCATGCATGGTCACTGTCCCGGCAGCCACCTGGCGTTGCAACGCCTGATAGGCGCCGATGAGTAGTTGCTGACCGGTTTGACCACGAGCATAGAAGGTACGCTGCACCTGCACCCCACCAAAAGAGCGCGTGTCCAGCAACCCACCGTACTCGCGGGCAAAAGGAACACCCTGGGCGACGCACTGGTCGATGATTCCAGCAGAAATCTCAGCCAAACGGTGCACATTGGTTTCGCGGGCGCGATAGTCGCCACCCTTGACTGTGTCATAGAACAACCGGTGAACCGAGTCGTTGTCGTTGCGGTAATTCTTGGCCGCGTTGATGCCACCTTGGGCAGCGATCGAATGTGCGCGCCGCGGGCTGTCCTGGAAACAGAAGCTGTGGACGTTGTAGCCCGCCTCACCCAGGGTCGCACCAGCTGAAGCGCCAGCCAACCCCGTACCCACAATGATGACCGTCAACTTGCGACGGTTAGCAGGGTTGACGAGTTTGGCTTCAAACTTGCGGGTCTCCCACTTCTTGTCGATAGGACCAGCGGGAGCCTTCGTGTCTTGAATCTCCTCGCCAACGCTGAAGTATGACTTCGCGGATTTTTTCACTGTTGCAGCCATGATCACACCATTCCTAGTAGTACGCCCAAGGGGGGAAGAATGAAGCCCGCAAAGAGCAAACCAGCCACGAAGTAGGCAAGAACATTAAGTGTCTGGCGGGCACCAGGGCCAACATTGATACCCAAGGTGGTGAACGCCGAATAGAACCCGTGGCGTACGTGCATACACACAGCACCCACGAAGATCGCGTAGATGAGAACAATCCACCACTGCGAGAAGGCGCCAATAAACATAGAGTACGGATCATGAGCCACGAACTCGAAAGCACCAAAAGTCACTCCACCAATAGTGAACATCAGCAAGTGAAGCAGCAGCAAGGTGGCCAGGGTCAAACCCAGCCATCTCATGAACTTACTCGACCAGGTTTGCTGCCTACGGTTCGTGCGGACGTAGCTGGAGCCTCGACCTCTCAGGCTTGCCGCCCACAGTGTCGCCATGCAATAAACATGGAGAACAAGGCAGGTGAGAAGGAAGACCCTGAAGATCCAGATAAACCACCCGTGGGGAAGAATCGGATAAAGGACTTCTGCTTTCAACCAGCCGGCGTAAAAGTTGTACGCCTCTTGGCCAACAAAAACCTTCAGGTTGCCAAACATGTGCATGAGAAGGAAGAAGATCAACACAAGCCCTGTGAAGGCCATGACGACCTTCCTGGTCACTGTGGAGCGAAACGCCTTCTGGTGCACACTCAAAGTTGTAGATGCCACCCCCCCACCTTACCGAAACACCTAGTAGGTCTGGCAAGGGTTTAGGCAATGTTTTCCACCCACATGAGTAAACTACCGGGAGACCCAGTTCAGGAGGTGAGAACTATGGAACCAGATGAAGTAAACCCGACTGTCATACCCGCACCCGACAACGAAGACCCCGCCCCGGTCATTCTGCGCGAAGTCGCAGAATCCAGAATCCACACCCACACAACTGACACTCCCTCCCCTAAGGAAACTGGGCGCGCAGCCACCCGTACCATCAAAGAAGCACTCATTGCCCAAGCGGAACTGGTGGCTATGATCTCGCCAGCCAAAACAGCCCCCGGCGAAATGAAGGCACTGCTCGAACAGTGGAAACTCGCCGGTCGTACCACCAAATCCGAAGACAACGCTTTGTGGGAGCGATTTCGTCTAGCCCAAGACCAGTTGTTTACCCGCTTGGATCTTCTGCGTGACCAACGACAAACCGAAGCAGCTGAAGCAACCGTACTCAAAGAATCCCTCATCGCTACCGCTGAGGAACTAGCTGGGCGCAGCGATGTTCGCCAATCAGTGGAAACCATGGCATCGCTGATGGCCACGTGGAAAACAATCGGCCGGGCCAGTGATGACAAGGCACTGTGGTTGAGGTTCAAGGCCGCCCAAGACCAGGTCTATGCCCGGCGCAATGAGGAACGCTCCAAGTCTGCCGATGACCAGCGTGAATCAGCGCGGGTGAAAAAGGATCTGATTGAGCAGGTACGGGTTCTTGTGGGTGAGGTAGATCTGTCGCACGCGCACAGCGAGGTGAAACGCATCCAGATCGCTTTTCGGGAATCGGGATACTCCGGCAAAGACAAGAATGCTTCGCTGGGTAAGGAATTTCGCGAGGTCATCCAGGAGTTCTACACCTGGGCACGCAAGGAACCTGATCGTCGCAAAGAATCCGGCCAGCAGGGTACGTACGGGCGCAGGGCTCGACTTTCACAGCAGATCACCAAGGTCAAAACTGATCTTGCTCACGCAGAACAGAAGTTGGCCACCACCGACCCAGCTGGTGCAAAAAAGTCACACGGTTCAGGTGTTGTTCTCACTCTGGGTGCCGGTGGAGCGTACTCGTCTGCCGCTGCCGAGGTGATGCGCCTCAAAATCCGCCTCAGCGACCTCGAATCCCAGGTCCACACCCTCGACGAAAAACTCGGTCGCGAATCAGCGTGACAACCCTCCCCCATCACCCTGCACCCATACATACCCTGCGCAACCCAACCCCCGACACCCTACACAACCCACTCCCCGTCACCCTGGGCAACCCACTCCCCGTCACCCTACGCAACCCACTCCCCGTCACCCTGCGCGAAGTCGCAGGGTCCAGAAATCACATTTTAACCACTGTGGAGTCTGGATTCCGCGACTTCGCACGGAATGACGGAGGTGTATTGTCACCAGGTTTTGATGGCTTTCTTCAGTTTTTTGACGGCCCAGTCGTAGTGACTGGAGGTCGATGAAATAAGGTACGCACCCAGTGATGTGGATCCTGTCCAGGGGTAGTACTTCTTGGCGAACAACTCCTCGTCACTATGATGGGTGATCAGTGTCATCATCACAGCGTGGGTCTCTTCTAGCTCCGACATGGCTTTGTCGAGGGGTATCTCCTGGGCTTCCACCCAGATTTTCTGGTTCAATGCTGGAAGGGTACGCCAGGTGTAGCCCTCAGCAGGGATGACCGGTTTCTCGCCACTCATGCCCACGTCGTACCACCTGCTCATCATGTAATGCCACTCGCTCAAATGAGCCACCACATCGCGTACACAACGATCACGATCATCAAAACCAAACTCTGCCTCTCTCTGTTCAATTGTCAGCGACTCAATCAGAGCCATGAGTTTGTCGTACTCGCTAGTGGCGGCTTCAATCAACTCAGCGGAGTTCTTCGGTCGTGGCATGGCTTCCTCCCTCAAAACACCCAGTCTATATGGACACAGGTAGCGCCACCAGGGTAAGGTGGATACCCGCACTGGGGCTATGGCGCAGTTGGTAGCGCGCTTCCATGGCATGGAAGAGGCCACGGGTTCGAATCCCGTTAGCTCCACACATGAAAGACAGCGGGGACAGGCGCCACTGGCTCACTGGCAACATTGACCAGGGTACTACCCGTTGAATTGCTTACGGAAATGTTCGACAAAACAGGAACTGTCAGAACCCCACTCCAAGAAGTTTGTGGAAGGGTTGAAACGCATATAACTGCAATCTTCCACACCGCACGTCAGCCACCGACCTCCATCGACGTCCAGCACACCAGTGGGGTCGTCAACTATGTCTGGGTCTGGGAAAAGATCCTTGTTGTGCGTCACACGGTAGGTGAGAGACTCATCGACTACCAGCTCGGATTGCCCCGTAATGTCCTCTTCATCATCATCGCACACCGAGGTTAGTTTCACCGACTCCCAGGTGCCAACGATTGGGGGAAGATCCGTGGTGTCATGGGTATCAACGTCCGCCACCTGCGCATCATCTTGGCCAGCGACTTGCCCGTCCCCACCGGAACAACCAGTCAATCCAACGACCAGAAACGACAACAAAACCGCCAGCAATGCGATCATTTTCCTCGTAAGCTTCATGAAAACAAACCCTTCTTTGGTGTAATTGCTTGCATTATTATACACATGAGTCACCCATCGGCTGACCATAGGTGAGCGAGGGCGGTACTTTTTTGTCCCAGCTCCTTCCCTTCCACGTAGTGAATCGACTTGGGTTCAGAATCCCCAGTTGCTCAACTGTGGAGTCTGGATTCTGCGAGTCGCGTAGCCTGTGCTGCGGAGCGCGCCAGCGCGACTCGCAGTGCTCCGCAGACAATGAAGGCTACGGAGCGTGACAGTTAATACCGGCCCCAGTTATCATGTTTCGGCGGGGTCTGAGGTGATGATCTCGCGGGCGCGGGTGAGAAACTCGACGTACCCATGGAGGAAAGCTGTCCACAGTGGATGCTGACCATTATCGTTGTCCACTAATTCAGCAAATTTGGTTTCGATGTTGGGAAGCACAACCCTGGGGTCGTTGTCGTCTTTCTTTTTGTCCTGGGGTTTGACGTGGGCAAAATCGACGATCGATGGGTGAGTTCGTGCAACATGGATGTCTTTTTGAGTGCCATAAATGAAACCCTCGCTCTTCATGAAAGCATTCCAGCGGGCATGTTCGAGACGGCTGAGGAAATCAGTGGCCTGCTGCCTCTCCTGGTCGGATGCATCGACAGGAAGATCAAGACCGGGGATACCCAAAGTGTGGCGTGCACGCCAATGAACCGGCACACAGATCGACGCGTTGTAGAAATACTCGTCCTCCCAGAATTTTTGAACGTACGCGGGAAGAGTCTTCACCAGGTCAGGTGACTCCCATTCTGCCCATTGGAGATGGGTGAGAAGCCCCAAGGTTTCCACCTCGGAACGAATAATGGACTCATAGCTGAAGACATCACTGACATCACCCATGGTTTGAATGCGGGGAAACTGGTCGATGTTGTCGGCAACAAACATGTCCTCAGCCTGGTTGAGAGCGCCCAGTATTGCTCGGGAATTGCTGGACACCACCAGAATCTGCGGGTAGCACCCTTGACGAGCCAGATCCCGACGAAGGGCAGCTGAGGTTTCGATATTGAGACCGTCATCACCCAGGGAAATGAAAATAAAAGTGGGTGGCGGGACCTCGGGGTCTCCCATAAGTTGAGAAACAAATTCCGGGGAGTTCACGTCCACACCACCGCGCACTGCAATATCGAAGTACGCATCCTCCCGATCGACGTCGGCACTATCCGGCGAGGAGCTGTGGTCCATCAACCCTGGATGATCGCGTTGGAAGGTTGCCACCACCTCAGGGTCTTTGTCGTACGCACGCAACTGGAGACGGTACGAGTGGGGCCCCTCATCCATTTGGCAAAACCATGTCAATGCTTTGACCATTTCGGAGCCGTGACCACCCAAACCGAGGATCGCTGCGGAGATCACTTTCGTTTGACCCACTTCTCTCGCGATGCGAAACAGATCAATCCCCGCTGGTTGGTCGCCTTCTCTTTGCCACAACCAGCTGTAGATGAGGGTTCGGGCAGGGTTAATTCTTCTAGCGCTGATCGTACCTTTTCGATACCTCAATGCTAGTTCCCCTTCGAACGTATCCGAGAAGAGGAACAAATCAGTATTCCTCCGGTCCCGATAGCGCGCATCATCCATCAGTGAAGAGGCATGCCACACGCTTTCTTCGTCGGAGGAACCCATGATGAAGAACCGAAATCTCACATGTTTTCCGTGCCGGTGGAGGGGAATATCCAGGATGTCTGTTGTGAACAGGATCGAATTCAACCGACGTGCGCCACTGACCAATTCAGCCGATGACCGCTTGTGGGACGAGGTGACATCAGTGAAAATGATGACATCTTGAGGGTGTCGGGTGTGCATGGACTGCGCCAGAGCAAGAGAGCGCTCATTCAACTCAGAGAAAATATTGACATCACTGCGTCGATGGAGCAAACAGCGTACGTGGGAGGTGAATGTCTCGATGAAAGACAAAATGAAACCAACAGCAATCACTGGTGCCATCACAAACAGGACAACCGAGTAGAGCGCCTCCACCCGAGCAAGCAGGTCAGCACTGCTACGGAGGGTATCCAGGGCTCCAGCAATATCGGCATCGAGAGAGAAAACCTGGAAGGTCATGTAGAGGGTTTCCAGGAAAACCACACCCCATCCCAAGGAACCTTGTGCACCACTGGAGACTGTGGGAAACAAGATGAGGAAGATCGCCAAACCAACAGTAGCAAACACGATCCTAAAAGGGGTGATTCCTGATTCATGGCCGAAGAGGTGTGAAACCCCACGACGAATTCTTGATTCCTTCTTTCCCGTTTCCCCGTGGGCGGTTGACACTCTCGTTTTGTGGAGAAAGTGATGCTGGATGATGGCACTGATGATTCCCACAGCGACCACGAGCACAGATGCCACGAAGAAGACATGCATGAGCAAACCTCTCAACCACCACCCACCGCGAATGGTGTGATACCACCATGTGGATGTGGTGCCCCCAGTCGGATTCGAACCGACACTGGGTCGATTTTAAGTCGACTGCCTCTGCCGTTGGGCTATGGGGGCCCGGTCACTTATGATCTCATAAACTCGGAAGTTCTGCCACGAGTATCACGACACATCCTCCAGTAGGGTCATTGCTACGCCGTCGAGAATATCGGTTTCCCGTACGATCATATCCGACCCGATGCGCTGTGAAATCTCGGCAGCGATGAGCCCGCCCGCACAGATGACCTGGGCGCGCTCAGGGTGGAGACTCGGGTAGATTTCCAGGGTTTCTTCAACACTGTGCTCCAGCAAACGCTGAGACAAGTCAGCGATCTCATCAACCGTCAGTACGGAGTTGTGCACCCTTGAGCGATCATAGGTGGTGAGACCCTGATTCATGGCGGACAAGGAGGTGAGCGTACCGGCCACCCCGATGAAAAGATCCACAGGTTTCAGGAAGTCCACGGCATTATCGAGCAACTGGTAGACGAACCCTCGAGCCTCATCCACCTGAGTTGCGGTGGGAGGGTCATCGTGGAGGAACCTCTCACGCAGACGAACAGAACCGACGTTGAGACTGGTTCTGGCTTGGATGGTGGGCAAGGATCCACCGTGGGACTGTGAATTCTGGATTCTGCGACTTCGCGCAGAAAGACGGCCTTGGGTGGGTACGCGCTCCTCACGGTGGGTGGGTACGCGCTCCTCACGGTGGGTGGGTACACCGTCCTCATGGTGAGTGGATACACCCGTTTCCGTCACCCTGCGCGAAGTCGCAGGGTCCAGACCCCGTAGTTGTTCGACTGTGGGTACGCCGTCCTCATGGTGGGTGGGTACACCCCTTTCCGTCACCCTGCGCGAAGTCGCAGGGTCCAGACTCTGCAGTTGTTCGACTGTGGAGTCTGGATTCTGTGGGACGGTGGGGGCTCCATGCAGGGCGCCGAGGAAACTCAGGCGGGCCTCCTCTTCGCCGGTGATGACCTCGGGGTCGATGCCTAAGATCATGCGGACCTTGGACAGGAAGGTTTCACGATTACGGGCATCACGGGTGGCGGAGGTGGCCACAAAGCGTACCTGGTCCACACGGTGGAAGGACAGGATCTCCGCGAATTCTCTGACATGACCGAGGGTACGGGCAATAGCCTCAGCGTTGAAACTTCCAGTGGCATCCACACCCTCACCTAAGCGGGAATAGCGAAGATCACGTAGCACCTCGCACACACCCCCTACACTGTCCGACTCGGCGATCAGCAAACGGGTGGTGTTCGTACCACAATCAATAACGCCCACCCTCATGGAACCATCTCCTGACTAGAAGAATCGGTCACACAAGAATCATTCAAACACGACTCCCAAAAACCACCGATCAACTCCAGTGCCTGATCCCCGAAAGGATTCACCCCAGCCCCCTTCGCCAAACTGTGGGCCACCACAGTGTGCAAGCATTTCACCCGAGTGGGCATACCCCCAGCTGAGATGCCGGTAATTTCGGGAACATCCACACCCAATTCTTGGGCTAGATCATCACGATCAGCTAGGTACGACTCGTGGGCTGCTTGATATCGATCAGCCATGTCAGGGTCATGATGAAGACTCTTAGTCATCTCAGCCATGACCCCTTGACCTTCCAAAGTGGAGCAGGCTTTCACAGCCATTGGGCACGTTAGATAGTACATCGTGGGAAAGGGGGTTCCATCGGCCAAGCGTGGTGCAGTTTTCACAACACCTGGTTTCCCCCAAGGACACGACCATGCAACCCGTACCGCACCACGCGGGGCGCGCCCCAATTGGGTGGTCACCACTGCTTCCTCAACGGGAGACAATCCCGGTGGTGATGAATCAGTAGAGTGGTCGATGTGGATTCTGGATTCTGCGACTTCGCGCAGAATGACGGGGTTAGAGTCGCGCAGAATGACGGGGTTAGAGTCGCGCGGAACGGCGGGAGTTGCCTGCGCTTGCGCATCGGGCGGCACGACGAGGCCAGTGGGTGATAATCCCGGTGGTGATGAATCAGTAGAGTGGTCGGTGTGGATTCTGGATTCTGCGACTTCGCGCAGAATGACGGAACTAGCATGCGTTTCATCAGTGGGAGACAAACCTAGTTTCCTCACCTTGGTGACTCATCATCGTCGGGATCAAAAATCCGTGAATCCTCGGGCTCCTGCGCATCAGGAACCGGTTGGTCTGCGACTTTCAATGAGTCCCGCAGGGCCTCGTACCAGGTCACCGACACTGCTGCGCTGTCACCATCAGGATCGGTCATTGTTCCACCAATGACTTGACCATTTTCGTCGACCACGCGATAACCCACTTCACCGGGCATCACCCATCCGAGACGGTCCCTGGCTTGGGCCCGCACATAGGCGGGGTCCTGCCAGCGTTCCAGTTCGTCTTGAAGACGCTCAATCTCGGCTCGCTGCTGGGCGATCTGTTCGCGAACTTGTGCGATATCTCTTTGCTGGCCGAGGTAGACACTGAAACTCGACACAAAAGACACCAGCAACAAGGCAAAGGTCGCCACCACTGCTATCGTGCGTTGCACCAAAGTCAGTCCAGGTGTGGGATTCTTTCCCGCAGTACGTGCGCCACCACCAGATGAACCCGCCGACTTGGGCGTACGAGAGCGTTGGTCACGTTTCACCCCAGGTCGCGCAGAGTTTCGACTCGCTGGTTTTCGTGGTGGCTTGGTCACCATCAGGGCTTGAACCTCGGAAAGGCTGAGGCCCCAGCATAGACCGCTGCCTGGTCGAGGTCTTCCTCAATCCTGAGCAGCTGGTTGTATTTAGCCACACGCTCAGATCGAGCCGGCGCACCAGTCTTGATTTGTCCACAGTTGGTGGCCACAGCCAAGTCAGCGATTGTGGTGTCCTCGGTTTCACCAGAACGGTGGCTCATCATGCAGCGCATACCGTTGCGATGGGCCAAAGCTACCGCGTCGAGGGTCTCAGTCAGGGAACCGATCTGGTTCACCTTCACCAGAAGGGCATTAGCAGCACCCTGCTTGATCCCGCGCGCCAGGCGTACCGGATTGGTGACAAACAGGTCATCGCCGACGATCTGAATCTTGTCACCGAGGGCTTCAGTGATCTTGATCCAGCCCTCCCAGTCTTCCTCATTGAGGGGATCTTCAATCGACACCAGTGGATACTTGTCCACCCAAGCCGCATACATGGCGATCATGTCATCTGCGGTGAGCTTGTCACCATTCTTGAAAGAGTACGTGCCGGATTCGTCGTCAAAGAATTCCGACGCGGCCACATCCAAGGCGAGGGCAACATCCTTGCCAGGGGTCAAACCGACAGCTTCGATCGCTTCCAGGATGAGATCCATCGCAGCCGCGTTGGTTTCCAGGTTCGGAGCAAAACCACCCTCATCGCCGAGCCCAGTGGAGAGTTTTCTTTCCTTGAGTACGGCTTTGAGCGAATGGTAGACCCGTGCACCCCACTCGAGGGCTTGGGCGAAAGAGTTGGCACCCAGTGGAGCGATCATGAACTCTTGGACATCAACATTGGAGTCAGCATGGGAGCCACCATTGAGGATATTCATCATCGGCACTGGAAGAATGTGGGCATTCGGCCCGCCAAGATAGCGATAGAGCGGTAGTTCAGCTGATTCTGCTGCAGCAGAAGCAACAGCCAAAGACACACCCAAAATCGCATTAGCGCCCAGCTTGGACTTGTTGTCGGTTCCATCGAGATCAATCATGGCCACATCAATGAGACGCTGCTCAGAGGCCTCAAAACCCAGCAGTTCTGGGCCGATAGTTTCCACAACGTTGTTGACAGCCTTTTTCACGCCCTTGCCAAAGTAGCGTTCTTTGTCACCGTCACGAAGCTCGACAGCTTCGAAAGCTCCCGTCGAGGCACCCGAAGGAACACAGGCACGGGCCTGGGAGCCATCCTCCAAAACGACTTCAACTTCAACAGTGGGATTGCCACGAGAATCAAGGATCTCGCGTGCTTCAATAAAATCAATTGTTGCCATGGCCGACTACCTTTCCGCAGTATCAAAGAACACTCCTCCATCGTAGCGCGAAGTGGTGTCCCCAGACTACGTCAGGCGGCCTTCGTCACGAATCTGCTCATGGTGGCGTACGACTTCGGTCATGATGAAGGTCACAACCTTTTCAGCGAACTCCGGATCCAGCTCAGCATCCTGTGCCATAGCGCGCAATCGGCGTACCTGGTCAGCTTCACGACCAGGGTCAGCTGGGGGAAGATCCATGCGGGCTTTCAAGGTGCCGACACGCTGGGTGATCTTGAATCTCTCAGCCAAGAGATGAATCAGCGCTGCATCCAAATTGTCTATAGAGTGTCTTGCCTCAGCAAGTTCCTCCGGAATCTCACTCATCAACCCTCCTTGAGGTGTCCGCAAAAACGCCGATGATGCGACGCGACATCATTATAGGGAAGAATGTCACTATGGAGCATCTCATTCCTCAAGTTATTCTCGTTGTTGTTGTCGCCGCTATGGTCATTGGACTGTCTACTGTCTCTGATCGTCTGGGGGTTGCTCCCCCACTGATTTTGATGCTGGTTGGGGTCGGCATCAGTTTCCTTCCCTTCGTTGAACCGATCGAGATTCAACCCGAGTGGATTCTGGTGGTGATCCTTCCGCCCCTACTCTATGCGGCTGCTATCGCTATACCGACTGTGGATTTCCGGCGGGACTTTGCCGCTGTTGGTGGGCTTGCGGTGGTCCTGGTGATCATCAGTGCAGTCATCCTGGGTTTGATCATTCACTGGATTCTCCCCGATGTTTCGATGGGGTTCTGCATAGCTTTGGGTGCGATCCTGTCCCCCACTGATGCTGCTGCTACCACGATCGTACGGAGGTTGGGTGTTCCTTCACGGGTACGTAACATTCTGCAGGGGGAATCCTTGCTCAATGACGCGACCTCGCTGGTTCTCTTGCGTTCAGCTGTGGCTGCTGCTGCCGCTGCCGCTGCCGCTGCTAAAGATGCCACCATCAAACCGATGGCTTGGTGGGGGATCCTCGGTGACTTCTTCTGGGCTGCCCTGGCAGCTGCTGTGATTGGTGCACTCGTTGGTTGGTTGGGTGTTCGTGTGCGCAGACTCATCCATGAAGCTGCACCAGCCACCGCTGCCTCCTTCCTCATTCCTTTCGTAGCGTACGTACCAGCAGAACTCGTGCATGCTTCCGGTCTGGTGGCTGTGGTGGCCGCTGGATTGGTGTCTGCCCACACAGGCCCCAAGCACATTGATGCCCGCCAGCGCCTCTCAGAGAGAGCCAACTGGCACACTGTTGAATTCCTCTTGGAGGGTACGGTGTTTTTCATCATGGGTCTCGAACTGAAAGGATTCATTGAAGATGTCACTGCCACCCACGAAAGCATCTGGGTTGCTGTCGGAATCGCAGCGCTAGCTTTGGTTCTTGCCATTGTTCTTCGTGGAGGATTCATCGCTGGCCTCCTTCACACCCTGGGGCGTACTTCCAAGAAGAAGATCAAACGCAGTAAAGACATCAAGAATGTCGGTCACCAGGATGTCGAGTGGCGTAAGCGTGAAGAACTCATGTTGGAACGTCGGGCACAGATATCTTCCCGCCTGAAGAATTTTGATTCCAAAGAAGAGCGGCGCTCGCATCGTGTTGAATACTTCAGTACTCTCATCCAGCGCTATCTCGCTGACGCCGAGTATTTCATCCGTCAGCCCCTTGGTTTCAAGGAAGGTGGATTGCTCATTTGGGGAGGCATGCGCGGTGTGGTGACCCTGGCTGCAGCCCAAACCCTGCCGTTGGACACCCCCCACCGTTCGTTGATGATCCTCATTGCTTTCTTCGTTGCTGCAGGTTCACTCCTGATTCAAGGAGGGACGCTGGGTTGGTTTGTCAAAGGTGTCGGGCTTGATGGTCAGGACATCGAGCCGGCTGGTGAATGGGATCGTATTGCTAAAGAACTGAAAACAGCCGCAAATGAATGGAGTCCACCTCTTGGCAAGACCATTGCCGAGGAGAGGGTTCCACTGATGAAGATCCGCGCCCAACGAGCCGCCCTGCTCGATCTGCGAGCCACAGGAACCTACTCTTCGAGTGTTCTCAGCCACGCTCTGAACGAACTTGATGCTGAAGAACTCAGCATTCAGATCCGCCTCGCCAAAGACAACTGACCAGTGGACCCTGCGACGGAGCCTGTGCTGCGGAGCGCGCCAGCGCGACTCGCAGTGCGCAGGGAGACGGCAGGAAGGGTATGACAAAACGCCCGCGCCGGGGGTGTTTTTGTCACGCTGAGTTACACCCCGTCACCCTGCGCGTAGTCGCAGGGCCCAGAAATCACATTTGTCCTACTGTGGAGTCTGGATTCCGCGACTACGCGCGGAATGACGGGGTTGGGGAAAAACCTCCGTCCCACTTTGTCAACGCGCGCAGGATGACGGAAAAAGCATCAGCCGGTGACTACGAAAGTCACCGGCTGATGGGGTTGTCTTGTCAGTTGATCACAGCAGATCGAAGCGATCAGCGTTCATGACTTTGTTCCAGGCTGCTACGAAGTCGCGACAGAACTTGCATGAGCTCGTACACTTCGAATCCTTGCATCCGGAGTCGCACTGGGCGTAGACCTCGCAGATCGCCCTCAACTGGGAGTGGGAACCGAAGATCAGATCAGCGCGAGTCGCTGTCCACACGACCTTGCCAGTCTTACGGTCCGTGGCCTCGTAGATGGACACATCAGCCTTGGATGGTTTCCATTCATAGGCCATATCCAGCAGGTTCACGAAGAAATCATTGGTGAGCTTGCCTACTTGGTCAGTGAGAACACCGTGAGAGGATTGCTGATAGTTCACATCCAGCACACGCAGTCCACCCAGCAGTACGGTCATCTCTGGGGCAGTCAAACCCAAAAGCTGAGCTTTGTCGACCAGAAGATTCTCGACACTCCCGCGAGCATCCTTACTGACATAGTTCCTGAAAGCGTCGGCCTGAGGTTCCAGATAATCGAAGGAATGATCATCGGTGAGCTCTTGGGTGGTGTCCATACGACCAGGGGTGAATGGAACCTCCAAAGAACATCCAGCAGCCTGGGCCGCAGTCTCGATACCAACGTTTCCACCGAGAACAATCAGGTCAGCCAAGGAAACCTCCACCGCGGCTTTGGCTTGAATATCCTGGTAGACCTTGAGTACGTCGGCGAGCTTCTTGGGTTCATTAACCTCCCAGTTCACCTGTGGCTCCAAAGCGATCCTGGCACCATTGGCGCCACCACGCTTATCCGATCCACGGAAGGTAGAAGCGGAAGCCCAGGCCGTACCCACCAATTGAGAGACAGACAGCTTGCTATCGGCGATAGCCTTCTTCAAGGTGTCGATCTCGGAAGCAGTGAGTTTCTTGCCCGTTGGGGCGGGAATCGGGTCCTGCCAGATGAGATCCTCTTTCGGAACATCCTTGCCCAGATAACAGGCCTTGGGTCCCATATCCTTGTGGGTGAGTTTGAACCATGCACGGGCAAAAGCATCAGCGAACTCGTCAGGGTGATCCAAGAAGCGCTTCGAGTGTTTCGCCAACTCTGGGTCAAACTTCAACGATAGGTCAGCTGTGGTCATCATCGGACGATGCTTCTTGGTGGGATCAAAAGCATCCTCAACCATATCCTCATCATCAACGTCCATCGCCAGCCAGATGTAGGCACCAGCTGGTGACTTCGTGAGCTCCCACTCGTACTTCCACAAAACCTTCAAGTAACCCATGTCCCAGGTGGTCGGGTTCGGTTTCCATGCGCCCTCGATACCACTACCGATCGTGTCGCCGGCCTTGCCAGAACCGAAAGTGGACTCCCAGCCGAGACCCATCTGCTCCAGCGGAGCTGCCTCAGGTTCGGGACCAACATGGGTGGCGGGGCCAGCGCCATGGCACTTACCGAAGGTATGGCCACCAGCAATCAGGGCCACCGTCTCGTCATCCTCCATCGCCATGCGGTGGAAGGTTTCGCGAACATCCTTCCCGGATTCGATCGGAATCGGATCACCATTAGGCCCCTCAGGGTTCACATAGATCAAACCCATCTGGACCGCAGCCAGAGGGTTGTCGAGATCGCGGTCACCACTGTAGCGCTTGTCACCGAGCCATTCGGTTTCCATACCCCAGTTGACATCCTCTTGGGCCTCCCAGACGTCCTCACGGCCACCGCCGAAACCAAAGAGCTTGAAACCCATGGATTCCATGGCACAGTTGCCAGCCAGAATCATCAAGTCAGCCCAGGAGATAGCTTTGCCGTACTTCTTCTTTATTGGCCACAGTAAGCGGCGTGCCTTATCCAGGTTCACGTTGTCGGGCCAGGAGTTCAGTGGGGCGAAACGCTGGGTTCCATCGCAGGCTCCACCACGACCATCATGAGAGCGGTACGTACCAGCGGAGTGCCAGGCCATGCGAATAAACAACGGGCCATAGTGACCGTAGTCTGCTGGCCACCAATCCTGAGAATCCGTCATGCAGGCCATGAGATCGGCTTTGACCGCATCCAGATCGAGTCCGAGGAAGGCTTCACGATAGGAGAAATCCTCATCCATCGGGTCGACGCGCTCCGAGTTCTGCGACAGTATCTTCAAATTGATTTGGTCAGGCCACCAATCCCTATTTGATGTTCCTTGTGTGAAATCCTTCGCACCTGCTCCGGTGACTGGACATTCTCCCATGATTCCCTCCTTGGGTGAGTTGTTGATGAGACACTCAACCAGAGCCTCATCTTTTTCTTCGACACTGTTGTGCCATTTCACATCGTAACCGGCTGTGGAAACCCCACATCGGGAACTTCCCATGGGTATGGAAACCAGCAGTCAACTCGCTGGTTTACTCCCACTCGATGGTGCCCGGTGGTTTCGAGGTGATGTCGAGGGTGACCCTATTGATATGGGGCACCTCATTAGTGATACGCGTGGAAATCTTCTCCAGAACCTCGTACGGTAGACGCCCCCAATCGGCAGTCATCGCATCCTCGCTGGTGACCGGGCGCAAAACAATCGGGTGACCATAGGTACGCTCATCACCTTGGACCCCCACCGAGCGGACATCACCGAGCAACACCACCGGGAACTGCCAGATCTCGCGATCCAACCCGGATGAAGTGAGCTCTTCACGGGCAATAGCGTCGGCTTCCCGCAGGATAGCTAACCTCTCCTCGGTCACCTCACCAATGATGCGAATCCCCAAACCCGGTCCGGGGAACGGATGACGCCACACCATCTCAGTGGGCAGGCCCAGCTCCTCACCCACCGCGCGTACCTCGTCTTTGAACAGGGTACGCAAAGGTTCGACCAGCTCGAAACTCAAATCCTCAGGAAGCCCACCCACATTGTGATGGGATTTGATGTTCGCGGTGCCTGTACCACCACCGGATTCAACCACATCCGGATAGAGGGTGCCCTGAACCAGGAACCTGATCCCCTGCTCGCCAGCAAGCCGGGCCGCCTCTGCTTCGAAGGTGCGAATGAACTGGTGGCCGATCGCCTTGCGTTTCTGCTCAGGGTCGGTGACACCGCGAAGGACACTGAGGAACTGCTCGCGGGCATCAGCAACCACTAAGCGTGCCCCTGTTGCGGCGACGAAATCCTTCTCCACAGCCTCGGCCTCACCCTTACGTAGCAAGCCATGATCAACAAAGACACAGGTCAGATTCTCACCGATCGCTTTCTGGACGAGCGCCGCAGCGACCGCTGAATCGACACCACCGGACAACCCGCACAACACTGGTTCGTCGCCCACCTGGTTGCGGATGGCTTGTACAGAATCCTCCACAATCGTCGAAGAATCCCACTCGTGGCCCAGACCCGCGATGTTGTGCAAGAAGTGATCGAGAACCTGCTGGCCGTACTGGGAATGAAGAACCTCCGGATGCCACTGAACCCCCGCCAACTTGCGGCTGGTATCCTCCATGGCTGCCACCTCGGCGCCCTGGGTGCTCGCCAGCGACAGGAACCCTGGTGGCGGCTCATGGACCGAGACGCCGTGGCTCATCCACACCATGAACTCTGGTGGAACCTCGCTGAGTAAATCTCCTGGGGTGTGAATGGTCAGCTGCGTGCGTCCGTACTCTCGAAGATCGGTACGATCCACCTGACCACCGAGCGCTAGGGCCATCGCCTGGAAGCCGTAGCAGATGCCGAAAACCGGGATACCGAGATCGAAAAGAGCAGGATCAACCTGAGGGGCTCCTGGTTCATAGACCGACGCTGGTCCACCTGACAAGATCAGAGCAGACGGCTTCAGCTCCATGATCTCGGCGATCGTGGCCGAATGGGGGATGATGTGAGAATAAACCTTCGCTTCACGAACCCGGCGAGCAATCAGCTGGGCGTACTGGGCACCATAGTCAACAACGAGAACAAGTTCGCGGGCAAGATCCATGGGTGTCAGTCTAGTGATCTGGTTGCGAATGTTTCGTAACCCACTAGGATGCGGACTCTGAGACACGTACCTGATCCTCCAACTGGCGTACCGCAAAGCGCAAAGCCTGATCCGGGTCAATCCTGTGGGCGTGAGCGCGGGCCACCAGCGTGAGAATCTGCTCGCCGACCTCGGCTGCGGTGATCTCGGTGTCATCCAGGGGAATCTCAACATCGTGTGAGCGCACCCTCGTCACCACTTTGTTGGCTCGAGCGAGAGACGACAGCGGATCGGGTATGCCATCAACACTGGATTTCCTGTTCTTCTCCTTGCGTTTGCGTTTCTCCCAGGAACCCCATACGTCGGTGGGTAGCTCATCGTCGGCAAAAATATAGGGGTGGCGGGCAATGAGCTTGTCGGAAATACCACGGGCAATATCCGCCAGCGAAAAAGAACTGCGCTCCTCAGAGATCTCAGCATGGAAAAAAACCTGCAGAAGAAGGTCACCCAATTCTTCACACATGTGGTTTTCGTGGTGAGACTCCACCGCTTCAACCACCTCAGCTGTTTCCTCAATGAGATAGGTCATGAGACTATCGTGGGTCTGCTCGGCGTCCCACGGGCACTGGCGTCGAATAGTGTGCATCACCTCACGAAGCCGGGCCAACTCGGTGAGTGTTTCCCTCTCACTCATGAAAACCCAATCACGACACTGCAGGCAATTCAACAACAAACTGCTCGGCTTTGACCCCACCGGGGCGCCCATCCAAACCCGAGGTGAACAACCATTCGTCCGCGTTCCAATCGCCATAGCGCGGATTGACTTGAACAGGGATCGTTTTGAGCTGGGCCAACCACTGCTGGGCATCAACCTGGCCACTATCGAGGATTGCTGCAAAAATGCTCGCCGATGCGAAAGCCTCAAACCCTGGTCTGGTTCGTGGATCAAACCACAGCTGATAAATCGGATTATCCGGGGGGATAGAGTCCTGCCACCACTGATCCTTCTCCTGGGTGGACAGCTCGAAACCTTGGGCCGCCAGCATCTCATCACACATGGTGCCAATGATTTGGTTTTGGAGAATATCGTGGAAACACACAAAGTGGTCCGAGCAATCAGCAGGAGCGAGAATGTCCTGTACAGCGAGAGCTGTCTGCTGAACAAAATCATCAGAGATGACTCTCCCATTAACCACCGCAGCCACACTACCCGATGGCTGAGAACACCCCGCCAACCCAAGCAGACACCCGATCCCGAGGATAACAGCTGCAATCTTTCTGGTTGCCATGGGTTTCCTTTCGTCCAGCCTCCCCCATCCTACCGTGTCACAAGGGGACGGGGCGTTTGTCACAAGGGGACGGGGCGTTTGTCACAGCACCGTGACGAATATGTGACAGGGGGACGGTATGAACTGTCACACTCCAAGGGACGTTACCTGACAGCGTGAACGTGACAGTTCATACCGTCCCCCTGTCACATCCCTACGCTTGGACACCCGTGAGATAATGGACTCATGAGTGAACCTGCCCCCGGATCGACGACTGTTCTTGATCGCGAGACTGTCCGTGAGGACACCCAAGACCATGAGCGCCTTTCCCACTATGTCACCAAGGACAAACTCACCGAAGCCATGGTGATGGGCACCCCGGTGGTTGCTCTCTGCGGAAAAATCTGGGTCCCCTCCCGCAACCCCCAGGAATACCCCGTCTGCCCCGAGTGCAAAGAAATCTGGGAGTCCCTCCCCGAAAACAAGTAGTTGGCTGAGGATGGGGATAGTGTGACCGTTGGGTACGGTACTGTTTTGTCATACTATCATTCTGCGCAGCGTTGCGACTCGCAGAACTCAGAATCCACAGTCGAACAACTGGGTAGTCTGGACCCTGCGACTTCGCGCAGGGTGACGGGTGGAAGGTACGCAGGGTGACGGGTGGAAGGTACGCAGGGTGACGGGTGGAAGGTACGCAGGGTGACGGGTGGAAGGTACGCAGGGGGACGGATAAGGGTCATGTAGTACCGTCCCCAACTGTCACTGGAACGGAATGTGACAAAACGGTGCCGTCCCCAACTGTCACACTCTCGAACTCAAGAAAGACTCCAGTGAGCGGAAGAAACCCTGGCCATCGAGGTTGGTGGTGATCGTGGGATCAACGTTGTGTTCGGGGTGGGGCATGAGGCCGACCACGTTGCCGCGCTCGTTGGTGATACCGGCAATATCGTTCATGGAACCATTCGGGTTGTCGAGGTAGCGGACCACCACTCGGCCCTCGGCTTCGAGTTGTTTCACCGTTTCAGCGTCAGCTTGATAGTTGCCTTCGCCATTTTTCAACACGATATTGATCTCTTGGCCTTGGGCGTACGCATTCGTCCACACTGTTGAGGTTGACTCAACTCTCAGTGGCGTGGTTACTGAGGTGAACTTCTGTCCCTCATTGCGAATCAGTGCACCAGGAAGAAGCCGCGCCTCACACAACACTTGGAACCCGTTACATATCCCCAACAGAGGCATCCCCTTGTTTGCTTGGCGTACGACCTCCTCCATCACCGGGGAGAACCGCGCAATCGCACCACAGCGTAAATAATCCCCATAGGAGAAACCCCCAGGCAGAATGACTGCATCAACACCATGAACATCATCAGCGCCATGCCAAAGCGACACAGCCTCCCCACCCATGAGACGTACCGCACGAAGCCCGTCATGATCATCAAGAGAACCTGGAAAGCTCACGACACCGATCTTCATGAAATAACCTCAAAGTCCTCAATCACTGTGTTCGCCAGCAAGGCTTCAGCGAATTCGCTGATCTCCGCCAGACGCCCCGGTGTCACCTCGCCAGTCACGTCAATCTCGAAACGCTTTCCCTGCCGTACCGAAAAACCCTCATGCCCCATTCGGGCTAAGGCGCCCGTCACCGCTTTACCCTGCGGGTCAAGGATCTCCGGTTTGGGCATGACATTCACTACTACTAGAGCCATGGCTCCATCCTAGTGCGTGATGGGGGTTGGTTAGGTGATGTCGGTGTTTCCGGTCAAACGACGGTACGCCTCGACGTACCTCTGACGTGTGGCTTGGACAATCTCAGCGGGAAGCGGTGGTGGTGGGGTGTCACTGTTTTTATCCCATCCGGATTCTTTGGCGAGCCAGTCCCGAACGTACTGCTTATCGAAACTGGGGACCTGCTCACCAGGGGTGTGGTCGTTGGCATCCCAGAATCGCGAAGAGTCAGGTGTGAGAACCTCATCGGCGAGGATGATCCGTCCATCACTGGTACGCCCAAACTCGAACTTCGTGTCAGCGAGAATGATCCCCCGCTCTTCGGCGATAGTGGAAGCCTGGGTGAACACTGTTAGCGTCAGATCTCGTAGGGCTGCTGCATCGGTTTCGCCTACGATCTTCTCGACCTCCTCGAAGTGGATGTTCTCATCGTGGAGACCAATCTCAGCTTTCGTTGAAGGGGTGAAAATCGGCTCAGGCAGTTTGTCCGCGTGGCGCAATCCCGCTGGGAGAGGGATACCGGTGATCGTCTGCGACTGTTGATATTCCGCCCAACCCGAACCGGTGATGTACCCGCGCGCGATACACTCCACCTCAAACATCTCTAGTTTCTTCACCACCATGCAGCGCCCCTGCCAGTCATCGGGGATCGGGTACGGCCCGTCAGCACCATCAAGGGTGGATGCCCACACCACATGGTTGTCCACGGTGTCTTTCAGCTGATCGAACCACCACAGCGACATCTGAGTAAGAATGACACCCTTATCGGGGATAGGAGTTTCGAGGACATAATCAAAAGCAGAGATCGAATCGGATGCCACCATGAGCATCAGTTCCGGATCAGGCAGTTCATAAAGCCGGCGTACCTTGCCTGCATGAATCAATGGATAAGTCACCCGTGCATCCTACCGCCTTTGTGTGATGACTTAACCCTCATCATGAGGGTTAAGTCATCACACAAAGGGAACACAGTGATCGCGCCACCGCCGTCACCCTGCGCGAAGTCGCAGGGTCCAGACTACCCAGTTGTTTAACTGTGGATTCTGGATTCTGCGAGTCGCTTCGCTCCGCAGAATGACGGGGAGAGAGTACTCTGCAGACGACAACAATGGGGCGCAACCGCTAGCCCAGCCTAGATTGCCACGGGAGTTTGTGGTTCCTGTGGAAAGTTTCCGTTCATCATGAACGCAAAGTCTCCACGGGAATGCAGAAGACCGGCTCCTGGCTAGCTTTTGCGTTGGAGGGTGGCCCATTCGTCGCGCAGGCCCACCGTTCGGTGGAAGAGCATGGGGGTACGGGAGTCTGCAGCGAAATAGCCGAGGCGCTCGAATTGGACGACCTGACCCGGTTCGACACTCACCTGGCCCGGTTCGACACCTGCTTGTCCCGGTTCGACACCAGCCTGACCAGGGGTCACTCCATCACCAGGTGCTAGAGCGGGTTCAACCTTGGCTGCCAACACTTCGACTGAGTTCTCAGTCAAGTCATCCAGGGGGTCACCGGTGGTTTCGCCGGGCACCTCAGTGGAGAACAGGCGTTCATAGAGCCGTACCTCTGCGTCCAAACCATGGGTGGCGCTCACCCAGTGCATCGTGGATTTTACTTTGCGACCATCGGGGGCGTTACCTCCCTCACTGGCGGGGTCATAGGTCGCGCGTACCTCCAGAAGATTCCCTTCCGCGTCCTTGATGACCTCGGTGGCTGTCACCAGGAAGGCCCCACGCAGACGTACCTCACGACCAACACTGAGACGGAAAAACTTCGGTGGAGGAACCTCAGCGAAATCGTCTTGCTCAATCCACAGCTCCCCAGTGAAAGGTACGCGGCGGGTTCCATCGGCGGGGTTCTCCGGGTTGTTGTTGATGTCGAACCAGGTGGTGATGGGCACGGGGGAATCGCCAGCATCTCGGGCTTCGCCAATCGTGCGACCATCCTCGGTGGGCCAATTGTCGATGACCAATTTGAGGGGACGGATCACCGCCATGCGACGCTGGGCGCTGCGATTCAGTTCGGTGCGGACGAAAGACTCCAACTCTTCAAGGGTGTGACGGGAGTTGGTCTTGTTGATCCCGATGTGGGCGCAGAAAGCTCGAATTGCGGTGGCCGGATATCCGCGTCGACGCAAACCCTGGAGGGTGGGCATCCTCGGATCATCCCAGCCGTCAACGATTCCATCCTCGATCAGCTGGCGAAGTTTACGCTTCGAGGTAACCGTGTGGGTGAGCTCCAAGCGGGCAAATTCCAGCTGTTGGGGTTTCTCGTATGGGAGCTCCAGATGGGAGAGATACCAGTCGTAGAGGGGGCGATTGGTGACAAACTCGAGGGTACACATTGAATGGGTGACACCCTCCAAAGCATCCGACTGACCGTGGGCCCAGTCATAGGTCGGATAGATGACCCAAGTGTCGCCAGTACGGTGGTGAAAACCGCGACGGATCCGGTACATCACCGGGTCGCGCAACTGCATATTGTCGGATTGCATGTCGATCTTGGCCCGCAAAACCCTCGCACCATCGGCGTACTCCCCTGCTCTCATGCGCCGAAACAGATCCATGTTTTCTTCGATCGTACGCTCACGGTAGGGCGACTCAACACCCGGTTTGCCGAATCCCCCGCGCTGGGTTTGGATCGTCTCCTGATCCTGGTCATCAACGTACGCGAGGCCCTTGGTGATCAACTCCTCAGCCCAGGTGTAGAGGGCTTCGAAATAGTCCGAAGCATAGAACACCTGGTTGGGATGGAAGCCCAACCACTCGATGTCGTCGATGATCGACTCGACGTACTCGGTTTCCTCAGTGTCCGGATTAGTGTCATCGAACCTCAGATTGCAGGTTCCCCCGAACTGTTCGGCGATCCCGAAATCAGCGGTGATCGCCTTAGCATGACCGATGTGCAAGTAGCCGTTCGGCTCAGGTGGAAACCGGGTTTGGACACGCCCCGAATAGAGCCCCGACTCGTTGTCAGCTTTCACGGTGTCGGCAATGAAATCCCCGGCAGAAGTAGTTGATTCACTCACCCGGTCAGATTATCACGGGACACCATGGGTCCTGCGACATGCGTCAACAGACTCCCGCTCGTGGTGAATGTGATGTCTGGACCCTGCGACTACGCGCAGGGTGACGGGGTTGGGTCGCGCAGGGTGACGGGGTTGGGTCACGCAGGGTGACGGGGTTGGGTCACGCAGGGTGACGGGGTTGGGTCACGCAGGGGACCAAAAAGGGGACGGGGCGTTTGTCACAACAGTGATGAGTTACGCAGACGATTCAGGGACTCCTCGCGACCCAGGATTTCCATGGACTCGAACAGTGGTGGGGACACCAGGGAGCCGGCGATGGCCACGCGGATCGGGGCGAACACCATTTTTTTGCTCAACCCCTTCTCATCGACCAATCCCGTCACGAGAGCCTCCTGGATTGTTGAAGCATCGAAGTCATTCAAGCCCTCGAGAACCTCAGCAGCCAGGGGCAGTACGGTGGATGCATCCTCGGCGACCTTGGTACGCGCCTGGTCGTCGACCTCGACCTCATCAACCAGCAGGAACCGTACCTTCTCTAAGGCCTCCTTCAAAGTCACGAGCCTGGGTGCAATCAGGGGAACAGCCCTACATGCGACATCGCGCCAATCAGCACACCGCTCACCAAGGAGTTCCGACAGTTCACGTGGCTGATAAGTCTCGACGTACTCCACGATCCGCGACGCCAATTCGTCCTCGCCGAGCTCACGAATATAGTGCCCGTTCAACCAATCAAGTTTCTTCACATCAAACACCGGGCCCACAGTGTTGACTTTGGCCCAATCAAAATCAGCAACAAACTGATCGAAGCTCGCCACCTCCTGATCGTCCTTGGGCGGGTACCCCATCAACTGCAGGAAGTTGCGCAAAGCCTCGGGCAGATAACCCTCCTCCTTGAACCACACCAGTCGAGCGGCAGGGTTCTTGCGCTTCGAAATCTTGGACTTGTCGGTGTTGCGCAGCAGCGGCATATGACACCAGGTGGGTACCTCCCAGCCCAACCACTGATAGAGCAGAATGTGTTTAGGCGTCGATGAAATCCACTCCTCACCGCGAACCACATGGGTGATCCCCATCAGGTGATCATCCACCACCACAGCCAGATGATAGGTGGGGAACCCATCGGCTTTGAGGATCACCTGATCATCGGGACGCGGTGCACTGATCTCGCCGCGAACCACATCAGTGAACCCCAGCTCAATATCATCAGGAATCAACATCCGTACCACGGGTGTCTCAGTGAACCCCGGCAGCTCGGCCCGCTCCTCACGGGTCTTGCCGTAACAAAGTCGGTCGTACCCTGTAGTCGACAGCTTCGCTTTGGCCTGCTCATCGCGCATCTGGGTGAGTCTTTCGGAGGAACACCAGCAGTAGTACGCGTGCCCGGTTTCAATGAGCTGATCCACATAGGGCCGATAGGTGTCAAGCCTTTCAGATTGACGGTACGGCGCGTACGGCCCGGAAATATCCGGCCCCTCATCCCAGTTGAGTCCCAACCAATCCAACAGGTCAAAGATCTGCTGCTCGGAGCCCTCCACGTACCGCGCCTGATCAGTGTCCTCAATCCGCAGGATGAATTGCCCCCCTGTTTTCCGCGCGTACGCGAGGTTGAACAACGACATATAAGCGGTCCCCACATGGGGATCCCCCGTTGGTGAGGGCGCCACACGCAACCGCGGAAGTGTTTGGGTTTCTTTCACCAGATCATTCTACCGACGGTTCACCGACGGGAACACATGGGACCCACTGGCAACATATGGGGACGTACAAGGTGCGCCTCCAGCGCGTGGTGTTAGCTAATAATCCGTGCACCAGCCAGATATCTCGACAGCATAGTTCTCCAAGAACTCGTGAGTCAGTGTTTCCCCATCAGTCGTACCGACAACAAAGTCGTTCACAAACCACGTGTTAGATGAACCAGGTGAAAGCTGAGTCGTTTGAGTGAACGGGGCTGTTTGATACAAATGTTGGAAGGCTGTTCCCGACACCGTGATTGCTCCAGTGCCAGCAGAGACATGGCATTCCTCCGCCGTGCAAGAAGTTGAGGAGAAATCACCCAATGGCTCAGAAATCTTTAGCTTGATGTCTTTGCCCCATGGTGTTGGCCCTGGATCCCCCGGATAGGAATCCCGAAATGTGTTTAGGATGAGTGACCACATTTGTTCACTGTTGACCAGAGACTGGCATTCCTGGCTTCCAACAACGTAGGCTCGCAGAGGGCTATCATCGCACCTGAGATTAAACTCTTTGACTGCGCAGGTTTCAATCACATCCTCCAACATTTTCCCGCCATCAATCGAAAAGTTCTCGACATTAACATCTCTTTCAACCTCGAGGAGGACATCTTCAAAACCAACGCGCACCTCCACTGTGGTTGCCTGAAGGAGTCGAGTCTCTTCGATGACAAAAGTATAAGTTCCTGGTAGAGCTCGAAAAGTGTCGGAACCAGTGATTGTTGTTTGGGTTCCATTGATGGTCATGGAACTCCCCATGGTTTCTAGACTCACCAGCGACACCATAGACAGTTCCCCGGAGTCCCCAACAGCAATATTGTCAATGCGCCACCAGGGATCAGTGTCGCTATCCATGAGTGAGAGACGGAATTCAGCGCTTAGTGTCTGACCGGCCTGAGTGAACTCAATAGACACAACAGCGCTGGACTCAGTGGCGTTGTCAACAGCAACCACCTTGGTCTTCGCTGGTCTGTCCGTTGCAGCCTCATAGACCTCATCCTTAAGCATGGCAGATTCCCGCGTACCCAGATTCCCCAGCTTCAATGCTTCGACCACCTGGCCGCTTTCCAGTGCTCCCATGAAAGCAAGGACAGCTTCTTCTGGTTGTGGAGGTGTGTTGCAGGACGTTAGCCCACTATAGGACAAAGCTAGTGCAACCATGGCACACATTTTCTTAAGCGTTCGCTTTTTGCCGAGTTTACTGTTGTCGCTTTTCATAGAATCTCCCTATGCTGACCGGATTTGTTTCGGGACCCTCTGTGTACCCAAGTCGACCTAGTTCAGTCCCGCTTCCATATTTTGATCTCCGTCTTTCTAAATGAGGGATTGATACCTGCTGAAAACTTCCACCCCATATCATCCATGCATTGGGGCTGGGTCAGGGATTCATCACATTGGTCCCAAGAACCCCGCCCCCAAGAGGAGACAAGGAACGGGCACTGTGGTGAGACACCTTCCCAAGTCTCACGACAATAGTGCTTCCAGAAAGGGAAATTTCTGCCTAGCCAACCTGCTGGGATGTGATTTTCTCCACCACCATCCTTGAAGGCATAGTCCAGTGCACCGTTATGCTTAGTAAAGCGGATCGGCACACTCACTCCAGATGGGACTTCCACGAAATGCTCAGCAGACAACCTGTCCTGTTCAGAGGAATACCCAGCTGCCTGACAATAGCCTTCAAGTTCATACCGAAACTCGAAGTAGTATTCACCACTGTTATATCCCGTAGTCCATGAATTTTCGTCTTCCCAGTATTTCCATTCGCCTCCGTGTCCATAATTAGGCGAATACAGTTCGTCCCCAGTCAATTGTTGGCAAATTTGAGATGAATCCTCAAAAAGAAAAGTAACACCAGGCAGGAACCTTGAACTGAAGGACACTGGTTGGTAGAAATCATGTTGAACCCAGGCGATGATTTCCTCAGGCATACCTCCGACATCCACTCCCCCTACGGTTGGGTCCGGAATCCACAGAGAAAAACTAACCTGCGAGCCATCGTCTTTTTCAGCAGGATCATTTCTCTCGTCCTTCTCGACCCCTTTTTCATCAACGTCAATGACAAAGGAAAGCTCAATAACGCTGTCCGGTTTTTCTGGCGCTTCCTCGTCGAAAACCACCTCAGGGCTCACCCACAGGTACTTCGAGGTATAACCCGGTTCCGAATCATCAGAATCGTCCTGATAACTATGTCCGATCAACACCCATCCCTCAGGGTGGTTCAGGCTCTCAACAATGGGTGGAGCCTGGTCTTCTTCAACCTCAATCTCCTGCCACATAATCCAGTACGACAGGTCTGCTTGTTTTCCTTCAGGAATAACCTCCATTTCTTCCGGATAGGAGACGTACGCCAGGGTTGGAAAACAGTAACTAGGCGACTGTTGTCCATAGCTTCCCACGGGTGTCGAATCATAGAAATATTCACATGCCGGTGAATCACTTCGGTACACAGCTGAAAGGGCCAGGTTTTGCGGTGGTGAGGCATTTCTGCCAGCTGTCGTGTTTCGCGCTTTGAGGATGATGGCTGACTCATAGTCGGGAAGAATCTGTGCTTCACCAGGTCGAGAATTCGAAACATCATAGGAGAAATTGAGCGTCGATGGAACATTCCCCGTAATAATGAAGGAATAGCCCTCCCGATCGACGAATTCGGCTTCCACCGATGCGCCACCAAGCAGACCACCACCACCCATGAGACCACACCCACCCAAGGATGCACTGAGCGCCACTGTTAAAATAGATACGAGTACTGCCCTGGTTTTGTTGACACTAGACATTGCGCCCCCCTGTAATGAAATGCGCTCTTATTATGCCCACAGCAAAAAAAAAAAAAAAAAAGCAACATTAACAGATGCCGAAATAATCTGCAGTCAGAACAAATCGCTGTGCGATCCAGTTCTCATGAGTGACAGGACCAGGACTTCATGATCAATGACATACACCAGTAGCCAATCCGGAGCCAGGTGACATTCACGCTGCCCAGCGTAATCCCCAGTTAATGCATGGTCACGGTAAGAAGGATCGAGTTTCTTTCCTTGAGCAAGGTGGTTGATAACTAATGCAAGAACGCGACGGTCACGACCGCGTTTCATAATGCGCTTGTAATCCTTGCGAAACTGGGTGGTCTCTTTGATGGTGTATGTCATGAGTCAAGTGCTGCAAAGAGTTCTTCAGCTGTTGCGTACCCTTGGACACTGGGGTCCCGAGCGATAGCTTTTGCCTCTGCAAAAGCTGCCATTGTTGTTGCATTGGGTTGCCTGGTCACTTCAAATGGAATGGCTTGCTCCCGTACTGCTTGCTTGACGAACATCGTCAAAGCAGCCGACATTGTCAACCCAAAATCATGAAAGAGTTCGTCCGCTTGTTTCTTGAGATCGTCATCCAGGCGTACGCTGATTGTTGCAGTCATCGAAAATCCTTACGTCGTGCAAATCACATCAAATGTAGCACACTGGGCCCACAGGTGCTACAAAAAAGTGTCCAACTGGTGTGTGGTCCAGCTAGTCGTGTGCGGGGACCATCACCATGGGGTAACCCAGGCAGTCGCTGATGCTCAGGCGCTCAGGGGTCATCGTGTAATCACAGACGAGCGAATCCCCGTTGAGGGTGAAAACCACAGTGTCGTCATCGGCAACCCATTGCCCCGGTCCAATATGGGTATCACCATGCCAGGAGTCGAATAGCCCATCTTCCAAGAAAATGAAGTACATGATCTCGGTTTTGTGTTCGACATTGTTCTCACCTATCTCGGTGACCTGCCACAATTTCACGAAAGTCAATTGTTCACTGGGAAGCGTGGGATCAGTTTCCACAGTTTCGATAGGCTCATCAGGCGCTTGCTGACCCGGGTTGAGCGCTTCAATAATCGCGCACCCTGACAGTGGTACGGCCACCAGCAACCCCACAGCCAAACTGACTAGTCCTTGGCGTATTCTTTTCGTGATTGTTTGTGTGGTCATTCCCTCCACCTTTCCCTTGTTGAACACTATACCAGATTTATTTTGGCACAGGCCCCGTTGATCAAGTCATCGGTGTTGTCATCGACGCCAGTGTCCATGCTCTTCGATGTACTGTTTCGCTTCTTCCGCAGCGACGAACGTCCAAACACCGTCACCGCAGTCCATGACTAAGCCTGGGTCTTCTCGGCGAACATCGCAGATCTCAGTGATACTGTGATCCCAGTCGATCGGTTCGGGGACCGAGTTGAGGTCCATGCACAGGCGCCCCTCGCACTGAGTCCATGTCCCATGCCACTCAGGTGCACGTCCTGAATAGACTGCGGCTCTAGTCACTGATCCGTCTTCGTCAAATTCGTACAACAGAAACGTGATGATCCGACCTTCACGACTCTCCCCTACCGGTGGCTGCCAGTCGACTGCTTGCCAGCGTCCGACGATGTCGGGGAAGTCGGCCCGGGTTTGACCCGTGCAGCCTGCGAGGGATAAGACCAAGAGACACGCGAACAACACTATGGGAATGTGGATTCTGGATTCTGCGACTGACGCGCAGAAAGACGGGGGTGGGGTTGCCCACTCGTAGTGCGACGGGGGTGGGGTTGCCCACTCGTAGTGCGACGGGGGTGGGGTTGCCCACTCGTAGTGCGACGGGGGTGGTGCTACCTGTCTACGGTGCGACTGGGAAAGCGGTGCCCGTGCACTGGATGACTGAGTTTTTATCCCAAATCGCCGGTAATGTACGATTTTCCCAGCCCTACTGTCACAGAACACGCGTAATAATTGCCGTTTTAACTTGGTGTCTCGCAGAATTTCGTACATGAAGGTCGTTCTCGGATAAAAAGTGGTCTATTCGAGTCACAGGAGGGGTGGGCCTGGGCGACGGATGGGGGGTTCGGGGTCCTGGGGTTTGCCGACAATGGAGGATGAAGCGGAGGGCTCCACCCAGCGGGAGTACGCTTTCTCGGTGACGCCGGAGTTGGCGATGATGTCGGCGTACATGCGCCCCGATTCGCAGATGAAACGCTCCTGGGTGTCATAGTCGACGGCAACCAGTCCAAACCGGGGGCCCTCACCTTCGATCCACTCCCAGTTGTCGGTGAAACTCCAGTGATAATAGCGCCCAACATCCACACCAGAATCCATGATCGCTTGCAGGTGATCAAAAATGAATCGTGCACGGAAAGAATCCGTGGCATCCGGCGTACCATTCTCAGTGACATAGATGGGACCCGGATATTTCCTGGACACGGTCTTGAGCAACCGAGTCAAACCCTTCGGATAAATCTCCCAACCCATGTCATTCATCGGGGAATTCGGGCGCGTACCCTGGGCAACACCGCTCACCCACGAGCGCGTGTAATAGTTCACCCCCGTGAAGTCATAGTACTTTCCTTCGCGTACGGTTGCGGAACCCTTCAAAGGCGCACGGAATCTCCCGTACGCCATCGCATCAAAACTCGCCCATTGGAAGAGGTACGCCATGGTCGCAGCCCCCGCGCGATCCACTGGATTGTAGGGCAGCGCTGCATCAAAGGGGCGCAGATGCTGGGAGACCCCCACCTTCGCGTGGGGTTGAATCTTGTGGATTTCTTGGTACGCCTGGATGTGGCCATGAGCGAGCAAACTCATCACCTTCATGGCTTCAGGAACGCTTTTCCTTCCAGGAGGCCATTCACCGAAAACATAGGCATTGGTGGCATAAACATTCGGCTCGTTGATAGTGATCCACTCATCCACGTAGTCCTTGAGCTCGTTAACCACGCGGTGAACGTACCTCACGAAAACACCCACTGTTTCGCCATGAGTCCACGCGCCGTGCTCCTCCAACCATCCGGGGTTGTTGAAATGGTGAAGAGTCACCAACGGTACGATCCCAGCGGCTCGAAGCGCTTTGACCTCATCGACATAGTGGGCGATAGCCTCAGGGTCGAAGACCCCCTCTTGTGGTTCGATGCGCGCCCACTCCAAACCCATGCGATAGTGGCGTATCCCGAGCTCCTTGAGCAGGGCAATGTCTTGGTCTACCCGATTCCAGTGGTCAGTTGCTCTGGCAGGAGTGGATCCATCCTTGACCTTGCCCGGGGTAGCAGCCCACCGATGCCAGTTCGTATCAGCGTTTCCACCCTCCACCTGGGTGGCGGCAGTTGCCACCCCCAATTCCAGTGACCCAAGATCAAGTTTCATAACTCAAGGATAGACCCTGCGACTGCGCGCAGGGTGACGGGGCGTTGGTCACGCTAGGAGGTGCAGTGGCCAGAGTTGGGGAGTTGGTAGCCCTCGGTGTGGCCTTGGCCGATGAGGGCTGCGCCGATTGCTGCTATTTGGAGGTCCTCAGCCAAGTATTCAAGCTTGGAGGCCATCAGCACATAGTCGGGGAAAACCAGGTGGGCCCGGTGGACGAGGAAATCCTTCAACGTGGGCAACAGCCAGGGGGCCGCCTGAACGACACCGCCACCCAAGAGAACATGATCGGAGCTGTACGCCAACGACACGAAAGCCACCACGCGAGCGATGGCGCGTACTGCCTGATCAAGAGCGGCCTGACCCAGAGGTGACTGGTCCTCATTGAGAGTGGTCCAATCCAAACCCAAGGCATCCATGCGTGGTGCCAGGTAGGCCCCACCAGTGATCGTCTCGATGCAGCCCTGCTTCCCACAGCGACAAGGCTCACCATGGGGATCAAGAATGATGTGACCAATCTCGCCAGCCAAATTGTCGTGTCCGCGAATCAGCCGACCATCGAGAGTAGCTGCAGCCACACCCGTGCCAAAATTCACATAGGTCACCGACGGGGAATCAAGAATCATCCCCGCGGCGATCACGGTCGCCTTCACATCATTATCGATTTTGATCGGTACGGAAAAAAACTCGGCAACCCGCTCGACGAGCCGAAAATTGTGCAAATCCAGGTTGACACCATTGGTGACCTCACCAGCTTCACGATTCACCACACCCGCGATCCCCACACCCACCGATGTGAAATCACTCAGCTGCACACCCACATCAGCGGCAACAGTGTTGGCAATCTCCATGAGAACAGCGGTGACACCCTGCTCCCCGCGGCGAGAAAAAACAGCATGTTCGGCAACAACCTTGTTAGCAGCATCCAGAACAACCCCATGGGCTTTCGTTGCGCCAATGTCGATCCCTAAACTAAACATCTCGACCCCCTTGCCTCATCTAAGAGCATAACGGTTATTCCTCTTCGATGGGTGGATGAATAGAATTCAACATCTCGTCAAACTCCTTGTCGTACTGACGTGTCAGCTTGTCGATGTCCCCACCGCGCATCACCCGAGTGAAAAACTCTTCAAGCTTTCCCGACTGTTCAATATAGAGCCACCCTGGTGCTGCTGGGGTGGGTTGAGCGCTCTGGCTCACAGCAATAGTGGTCGAGGCAAATTCCCCCGACCCCAGCATCGACCAATAGTCTTTATTCGCTGGGGTTTTCCCATTGAGAGCCAACATTTTTTGGAACTCGGGCGAATAAATGATTTCTAGAAACTGGCGCGCGCCCTTCTGGCGGGGAGACTGGGACAGGATCGCGAGACAGGAGCCCCTGACGTGTGTTGGAGCAGGGTTCCCATCCTGCCCAGGAAGAGGAAAGATGCCGAATTCCTCCTCATTCCACTGGCGCACTCGCGCACCGGTTTTCGATCTCACCCGATCACCAAGTCGAGCGCGCATCGAATCATTGCCCATGATGGTGGCCGCAGACACCGTGGTGTCGATATACCCGCCAAAAGCGTCATACTTCCAATCGACTTCGTTGAGATAAATCCAGGGGCGATTAATCGGGTCCCCCCAGGTTCCCTTGTTGGCTTTCGCGTGAAGTTCCTGCAATTGTTCAAGGCCAGCAACAGTTTCAGGCTCCGACAACGTCGATTCCCACCTGTCCCCAGCGCGATATCTCGCCAGAGCCCCGCCATTGGCATAGATCCATCCGAGAGCATCATGCCAGTCCTGGTCGGCGAGATATATCCCCGAAAAGTCCTTGATTTTGCGTGGATTGTCTTCGGCGATTTTGATCGCAGCTTCCTGAAATTCATTCAAGGTAGCCGGGGGCTCTTCGATCTCAGCTAAGGCATAGATGTCTTTGCGATAGTACAGATAGCGGGTGGTGAACAAGTACGGATAGGCGTAGTTTCGCTTTTTGAGGACCCCCAACTCAACCAGGCTTGGAACAAGCTTGCGGGCTTGCACATCCGAAGCCATGGGGGAGATATCGGCGAAGGCCTGATTGGCGACCAGTGTTGAGGTGGCGTACGAGGGGATCTCCACCACATCGGGACGATCAAATTCCCCCGACCGAGCTTCAAAAGCCCGCGCAATAATGGCATCGGCAGGCATCTGATTGATCACCAAATTGCCCCCATTGGTGATAGCAAACTGTTGGACGAGGTATTCTCTCAGCGTTGCCGGTGTGCTTCCCTCCACCAACCACACAACAACGTTCTCCCCTTCACGCGGTGGGATGACACATCCGGTGAAAGCTAGCGCCAGTGCCATCATGAGTACGGCCAACCTAGCTTTCATTGAGAGTCCTTTCCTGAATCAGTAGTGTATCTTCACACCTCGATGTGATTCCACTTCATCTCACTGCACGGCTCCCAGGATCTTCATCAAGGCGAAAAACACCAGTGGAAGAGCGGATACACACAGACCAACAACAACAAACCCTAGAGAATCAAGCAGGACCGCCGCGTACTCTCTGATCACTGCTGCCGGCCAATAATATCGGGCGGTCGGTGAACCAATCCCGTGACCGAGCATCTTGGCCCGCGATAGTAGCATCGCTGAACGAAAAGCATGGAAATTGTTGGTGACTGTGGCCACTCGCCCGGTGAATCCTCGCTCGGATAGTAGTTCCTTGGTCAAAGAGATGTTCTCCTTGGTGGTGGTGGACTGATTCTCTTCAATGATCTGATCGGCGGGTATCCCTGCGCCCACAAGATACTCAGACATCGCTGAAGCCTCGCTACGAGCCTCATCACTGCCCATTCCCCCTGAGACAATCAGCAGAGGTTCCTGGTCCCGATTCGGGGCCTTGAACAGGGCTATCCCGGCCTCCAAGCGGCTGGCGAGAAGGGGCGGTACATGATTGTTGATGAGCCCCGACCCGAGAATGATCACCGCATCTGGGGGTTTCGCCCACCGCTTGGTTGCCGCAAGATATATTCTTGAATACAGCAGAAATCCGAGGAAACCGAACCCCAGGAATACCATCGGGAAACCAACCAAGATTACCCAAACAAACCACTGGATCTGGTTGTCAACAATCGCCCACAAAACCAGCACAACATAGCTGACCATCACCACACCAAGAATCAAACCCAGGAGGTTAGCCAGGCGACGGCCCTCTTTGCGTACCATCACAAAACCGTTGAGAATCAGGACAACACCCAGCAGCACAATGGTCACAATGACGACAATGATGAGCACCAACAGGATGTATGGGCCATATTTGTCGGAACTGTCGTGAGGCAGGAGAAACATCAGCCCCCAGAAAAACAATGACGCCACGGTGAGCAACCCGAAGATGGCGCATCTCATCCGGCGCGGGTCACGCAGAACACCAACCACGAAACACAACCCGAAGACGACACTGGGAATCCACATACCCCAAGCCTAGTGTTCCGGAGCATCATCGTGGTCGCCCAAGGCGTGTTAGTGGTCGCGCCCGAGGGCAGGTCCAGTTTTGTCAGTGGTGTTTTCTAGAGTGTCCCTATGACAGCATTGAAAACGAAAAATTCCTTCACCTGCGCGGAATGCGGATGGATGTCGACGAAATGGGTGGGCCGATGTGGGGAATGCCAGCAGTGGGGCACCCTCGATGAAGGCAGGGCTGGTGTGGCGAAGAAGATCGCGCCAGTGATTCCCCTGTCGCGGGCTGTCCCCATCACAGACGTGGACCCCACCACGACGATCCACCTGCCCACCACTGTGGGTGAGTTGGACCGTGTCCTCGGCGGTGGGCTCGTCCCTGGTGGGGTGATCCTGCTTGCTGGTGAACCCGGGGTGGGAAAATCAACCCTGCTGTTGGAGGTGGCAGCTCGCTGGGCGCGAACCAGAGGAACCACCCTCTATGTCACTGGTGAAGAATCAGCAGGGCAGGTACGCATGAGAGCGCAGAGAACCTCGGCAGAAACTAAGGAACTCTATCTTGCTGCAGAAACCGATCTTCCTGTTGTTCTTGGGCATATCGAATCGCTGAAACCCTCCCTGGTTGTGGTCGATTCTGTCCAAACTATCAGTGGGTTGAGTGAGGGTTCCCCCGGTGGGGTTGCCCAGGTGAAAGAGGTTGCCTCAGCGCTGATTCATAGGGCAAAAGAAACCTCCACCCCGGTCATCGTGGTGGGTCATGTCACCAAGGAGGGGGCCATCGCTGGTCCACGTACCCTGGAACATCTGGTGGATGTGGTGGTGAGTTTTGAGGGGGATCGCCATACGGGGTTCCGTTTGATCCGCGCAACCAAGAATCGGTTCGGTCCAGCCGATGAAATAGGTTGCTTCGAACTGGGTGACACAGGAATCAAGGAAGTGCCCGATCCTTCAGGTATCTTCACCTCTCGATATGCCGAGCCCGTGTCTGGTTCAGCGGTGGGAGTGTCGGTGGAGGGCAGGCGTCCACTCATCACAGAGATCCAGGCCCTGGTTGTCCCCACCGCAGCAAACAACCCCCGCCGTGTCAGTAATGGCGTGGACTATGCCCGTTTGGCGATGGTCCTGGCTGTTCTCCAACGACGTACTGGACGGAAATGTCACAGCCTTGATGTCTATGCCTCCACCGTGGGTGGGGTACGGATCAGCGATCCAGCTGCCGACTTAGCTCTCGGTTGTGCCCTGGCTTCCGCGATCAGTGACCAACCCATTGCCGACAATACTGTGGTCATCGGAGAGATAGGTTTAGCTGGTGAGGTTCGCCGCGTTGCTGATCTGGAACGCCGGCTGATGGAGGCTGCACGATTGGGGGTCACAACAGCGATCATTCCACAAGGTCATCAAGACCGTGACCGCATACCGTCAACTCTGCAAATCATCGAGGCGCCCAGTTTGTCTTTCGTGTTGAACCTTCTCGATTTGAAACGGAAGTGAATACGGTGAGCTTATCTGCGGTTGCGACGAAAGAGGGTCAGATTCTGACTAAACCCTTGTCGGTGCTGAACGTCACAGACATGATTCCCGGGTAACCACTCGGGGCATCAAAATTGATGTTGACCGAATCGAAGTTGTCGGGAAGTTCCTCCCCCAACCACTCCTCAACTCTTTGTCTGCTGCCAGCAATTTCTATCTCATGCAATCCAATGGTTCCCTCCAAGGCTGAAGGCAACAAACCAGGTTCAGAGATCCAGCGAATAAAGAAAGGAACCTGAGGATCAGCGATGAGACCCATGACACCCAGTTGCTCCCACTCCAGGAGACGACCATCAGGGAAATGCCGGGCACCGTGACGGGCTTTGCGGTCGAGCCTTTCCTCGTACGTGGTCAGATCATCGAGACAGATCACCCATCCGAGCCATCCACCACCGAGTTCACTGCGTGCCCGTACTGCTTGACCATAGGGGGCCTTTTCTGCTGCTGGATGATCGAGAACCTCAACGATTTCGATGTGGCGACCATCGGCGAGAGGGATCAAACGCATTTGCGTACCAAAACCAGGATGGAGTCCCCCATCAAAGGACTTCGCGCCAAGCAGGGATTCCAGCCTCTCAGCCTCGCCCTTCAATCCAAGGGGGCCCGCGGCAAAGATGACATGATCGAGATGCATACCCCTATTCTGCCTGTCTCAGGTCCAGTCACGAAATCGAGCCAGTAGCGAGACTGAATTCTTTGCCTGGTTCAGGTGTGGTATGGATCGGTGAGCACAGTCAACCGAACTGGTCACCAATGAACTAGAATCACACACAGACACATTCAACCAAGGGAACCCACCGCCGGGTTCTCCTGGGGAAGGACACTGATATGTATCGCGCATTCTTCCTCGCCCTAGCTAGGAGCGAGACCGTGAGAAGGCTTCTCATGGCTAACCCTCTGACCAGTCGAGTGGTGAGACACTTTGTTGCTGGTAGCTCCTGGGTTGACGCGGCTTCCACGGTCGAAACCCTGCTTGACAAGGGGATGAAGGCAACCGTCGACTATCTTGGGTACGAGATTCACTCGGTAGAACATGCTGATGCAGTGGTCGTTCAATACCTCGATTTCCTCGATCAGATCAAAAAACGAGGATGGGAAAAAGATGTCGAAGTGTCGGTAAAACTCAGTGCACTCGGGTTGGGTTTGCGTGACGGTGAAAAACTGGCGGCCAAGAATGCTGAACGCATCGCCCAGAAAGCTGGCGAGGTAGGGACCACACTGACCATCGATATGGAGGGTCTACCCACGGTGGCGAAAGCTATTCGCATTGTGAAAGAACTCCGCAAAAAACATCCACATCTTGGATGCCTTGTCCAAGCCAACCTGAGACGAACCGAAGAGGATTGCCGGTCTTTGAGCGGGCCAGGATCACGAATCCGCTTGAGCAAGGGGGCCTATCGCCCGCCCACCCAAGCCTCGTACACCGATAAACATGATGTGGATTTGAGTTTCATCCGATGCATGAAAGTACTCATGGAAGGTGAAGGGATGCCCTTGTTGGCCACCCACGACCCCGTCATGATCGATATTGCCCAAGAGCTGGCCGCCCACAATAATCGCGGACTCGATGACTTCGAATTCCAGATGCTCTATGGGGTACGCACCTTCGAGCAGGAACGACTTGTGGATTTGGGACACACTGTCAGGGTCTATATCCCCTTCGGTGACAACTGGTATTCCTATTTCATCCGCCGCATAGCCGAACGACCCGCCAACTTCTTCTTCTTCCTTCGCGGAATGATCTCCCGGTGAGTCAACCTCCCATGGCGGGGACATGCCCCGCTGTCGCACTGGAGACTGGCCCCGAGATCACACCTGAGACAGATGAGACAAATGGGGACGGTACTGTTTTGTCACAGTGGGACAGCGGAGCCCGTCCCCACCGTCACATCCAGATCGCTAGGTTGGTTGCTCTGGAAATCATCATTGTGCTCGCTATTAGTTTCGGGCGGTCGGGGGTTTCCTCGATTCTGGCGATCATCGAGCGACTAACCAGGGACGTACCCCTCGCTGAGCAAACCACACGGATGAATCCATCAATTGTTCCCGATCGGCCCTGGTTGGACCTGTCCTACCAGCTGTTTTACTTCATCCTGCCCACCGCTGAGGTGCTACTGGTGTTGTATCTGCTGTATCTGGCGTACGGGCAAGCCCGCTCACTGATTGGTTTCAATCTGGCCCAACCATGGAAGGACCTTGGTCTCGGGGTGGCAATCTGTGCAGGGATTGGCATTCCAGGGCTGGGTTTCTATTTTCTGGCCCGCTACCTGGGGATCAACACCGAGGTCACCCCCGCTAATCTCAGCGCCCACTGGTGGACGATTCCGGTCCTCATCTGCGCCGCTATTGTCGCCGGAGTCAGCGAGGAGGTCATCATGGTAGGTTACCTCTTCACCCGTTTACGAACCCTCAACTGGGCGCCGGTTGCCGTCCTCATCACATCAGCGGTGATCCGCGGAAGCTACCACCTCTATCAGGGTTTTGGCGGTTTCCTCGGCAACCTGGTCATGGGACTGGCTTTCGGCTTGATCTACCTGAAAACCAAGAGGGTTCTCCCTCTAGTCATCACCCACACCCTCATCGACATCTTCGCCTTTGTCGGGTACGCCCTGCTAGCCCCCTATCTCAGTGACTTCCTCTGACCAAGCGGGCATGCTTAACACCCTCCCCTCCTGCGAAGCACATCCAACCCGTCCACGCAGTGCACCCACCCCGTCTTCCTGCGCAAACCCAACCCCGTCTTCCTGTGCGAACCCAACCCCGTCTTTCTGCGCGAAGTCGCAGAATCCAGACTACACAGTAGTTGAAATGTGAGTTCTGGACCCTGCGACGTCTTCGCGCAGGGTGACGGAAAGCGTTGACAAAGCAGAAGGTATTGTTATCACTGGGATTCGATGGGAGCCCATGAGGGCCCGGTTTTGCCTAACTCCTCGTCCAGCTTGGCGAACAGTGGTTCGGGTTTCGCTAACCGACGACCGACTTCGATCGGCTGCGACTCCCATGTGGCCAACTCGCTGGCATAATCACCAGTGAGGATCGGATAGGGGTTCCCACCTTCTTCGCTGACCTGCTGAATCACGGGTTGAGCGGCCCAGACCCCCGTACCGCCCAATGCTTCGAAGACCTTCTGGCTGGCATGGGGAAGGAAAGGAGTCAGCAGAGTATTGGCATCACTGACTACCTGGAGGGTGGTGTGCAACACAGTGTCACGCCGGGCGGGGTTGTCCTTGAGTTTCCAGGGCTCAGTTTCCGACAGGTAGCGGTTGGCAGCAGACACCACCCTCATCGCTTCGGTGATGGCGAGTTTGAACTTGGCTTTCTTCAAGTGATCCCCCACGATCGTGAATCCCTGTTTAGCTGTCTCCAGCAGGTCAATATCGACCTGTTCGAGGGGACCAGGTGTGGGAATACAACCATTGTTTTTGTGGGCCATCGAAATAGACCGATTCACTAGGTTTCCCCACTCATTAGCCAGTTCGGTGTTGATACGGCGTACGAACTCCTCCCAGGTGAACACTGTGTCGGTGTTTTCTGGCCCGGCCACAGCGATGTAATAGCGCAGAGCATCGGGACCGTACTCGGCCAGGAAGTCACGGACATAGATCACGCGATTGTACGAAGTGGAGAGTTTCCCTCCTTGCATCATCAGGAACTCTGAGGACACCACTTCAGTGGGCAGATTGAGTTCACCATACGCGCTGGGTTTCCCTTGACGATCCCCTTGTCCATTGGCGCCCAAGAGAATCCCGGGCCAGATCACTGAGTGGAAAGTGATGTTGTCTTTTCCGAGGAAATAGTACGACAGTGCTTCCGGGTTTTGCCACCACTGACGCCATACCTCCGGGTCGCCACTGCGTCGCGCCCACTCGATCGCAGCAGAGAGATAACCGATCACAGCATCAAACCAGACATAGATCGACTTCATGGGATTGTCCCGCCAACCGTCGAGTGGAATCCGAATCCCCCAATCCAGGTCCCGGGTGATCCCGCGTGGTTTCAGTTCACCCAATAGCTGTTGGGAGAAATTCATCACATTGGGTCGCCAGTCTTGGCGTGTGGCCAACCAGTCTCCTAGTGAACCAGCCAAGGCAGGCAGGTCAAGATAGAAATGCTCGGTTTCGATAAACTTTGGCTCCTCCCCATCCACCGAGGACCGCGGGTCAATGAGATCAATAGGGTCAAGCTGTTTTCCACAAGAGTTGCATTGGTCACCGCGAGCATCACTTGACTTGCAGTACGGGCAGGTTCCTTCGATATACCGATCAGGAAGGGTACGACCCGTACTGGGTGAAATCGCTCCCATCCCTTTCTTGGGCACCACGTACCCATTGGCATGCAAGGCTCGGAATAATTCCTGGACAACCTCGGTGTGGTTGTTGGTGGTTGTCCGGGTGAACAGATCATAGGTGAGCCCGAGCTGCTGAAGCTCCTCACAAATAATCCCGTGATACTTGTCGGCTGTTTGTTGAGGGGTCAATCCCTCCCGATCAGCCTGCACCTGGATCGCCGTACCATGCTCATCAGAACCCGAGACCATCAAAACATCGTTGCCAGCCATTCGTTGGTACCGACAGAAAACATCCGAGGGAACCCCGAAACCTGACACATGACCGATATGGCGTGGCCCATTCGCATAAGGCCAAGCAACAGCCGCAAGAATCTTTGACATGCGCGCTAGTCTACCGTCCCCACCCGATCCGTCATTCCGCGCGAAGTCGCGGAATCCGGACTCCACAGTTGCTCCCCGGTCATTCCGCGCGTAGTCGCGGAATCCAGACTCCACAGTTGCTCCCCGGTCATTCCGCGCGAAGTCGCGGAATCCAGACTCCACAGTTGCGAAACTGCGAGTTCTGGACCCTGCGACTTCGCGCAGGGAGACGGGGGTTGGTTATGACAGTTACGGGACGGTGCGGACGGTATTGGGGGGACGGACGGTGCGGACGGTATTGGGGGGACGGACGGAGAGGACGGTACTGTTCTGTCACAGTCCTGCTGCCAGGTTGCATCCCATGGCGTGTGACAAAACAGTACCGTCCCCAACTGTCACACAGTACCGTCCCCAACTGTCACACTGGTAGATTTCTGCTATGACATGTTGCGACGAAACCTCCGCTAGTTTTTCTGATGAGTTTCTTGACGGGCTCAAACGCGTGGCACGAGCCGATAAACGGACCATCGTTTTGCCAGAAGGTACCGACGATCGAATCCTGACCGCGGCACACACCATCCTGAGCGAGGATGTGGCCAATCTCATCATTCTTGGGGACCGGGACACCATTGAAACACAGGCACAACAACTCGGCCTTGACCTGACTAAAGCTCAGATTCAAGACCCCCAAGACCCCGCACTCATAGAGTCTTTTGCCCACCAGTACGCTTTGTTGCGAAAGGAAAAGAACCTGACACTCGATGAGGCCCGTACCACCATGAACAACCTCTCCTTCTTTGCCACGATGATGATCCATGAGGGCCTCGCTGATGGGATGGTGTCGGGTGCAGTGAACACCACCGCGGACACGATTCGTCCAGCCCTCCAGTTCATTAAAACCAAACCAGGGGTGGCCACCGTCTCCGGGGCTTTCCTCATGTGCCTAGCCGACAGGGTTCTCGTGTTTGCTGACTGCGCGGTCACCCCCAATCCGAGTGTGGACAATCTGGTCGACATCGCTGTGGCCTCCGCCGATACTGCCACCGCTTTCGGAATCGAGCCACGAGTCGCGATGTTGAGTTATTCCACTGGTACCTCTGGTGCAGGACCTGACGTTGATAAGATCGTCGAAGCCACCACTGCCGTACGCCAGCGTAAGGCGCACCTCGCTGTGGAAGGACCCATCCAATTCGATGCAGCCATCGACGAGCAGGTGGCCAAGACCAAACTCCCTGGCTCCACGGTTGCTGGTCATGCCACGGTCTTTATTTTCCCCGACCTCAATTCGGGTAACATCACCTACAAAGCAGTCCAGCGTACGGCCCAAGCACTCGCCATCGGCCCCATCCTCCAGGGACTCAACCGCCCAGTCAACGACCTGTCACGTGGGGCGCTCGTCGATGACATCGTCAATACGATCATCATCACCGCCATCCAATCTCAAGGTCAGTGAGTATCGCGCACCCTCCCGTTACCCTGCATACACCCACCGCTGTCACCCTGCGCACACCCACCCCCGTCACCCTGCGCACACCCACCCCCCGTCACCCTGCGCGAAGTCGCAGGGTCCAGAAACCACAGTTGTTTGACTGTGGAGTCTGGATTCCGCGACTACGCGCGGAATGACCGGGGAGCAACTGTGGAGCCTGGATTCCGCGACTACGCGCGGAATGACCGGGGAGCAACTGTGGAGCCTGGATTCCGCGACTACGCGCGGAAAGACGGGGTGGAGTATGACAGTGACCCCGACCCCTCGATGGGTAGCCACGCAACGTCAACCGATCCCCACAGTGTGCATCCGCGGGTGTGTGTGTGACAAGGTGCCTGTCCCCTTGTCACACACCCAACCCCGTCTCCCTGCGCGAAGTCGCAGGGTCCAGAAACCACAGTTGTTTGACTGTGGAGTCTGGATTCCGCGACTACGCGCGGAATGACCGGGGAGCAACTGTGGAGTCTGGATTCCGCGACTACGCGCGGAATGACCGGGGAGCAACTGTGGAGTCTGGATTCCGCGACGGAGCCTGTGCTGCGGAGCGCGCCAGCGCGACTCGCAGTGCGTGGAAAGACGGGGAAGGGTTCGCGGAAAGACGGGGAAGGGTTCACAGAAAGACGGGGAAGGGGTACTCCGAAGAATGACGAGGTAGGTCGAGCACTGTCCACCCCAGAGTGACTAACAGACCATGTCACCGGTAGAATCTAAGCGCTAAGAAGACAATGGTCTCATGCCCTGAAGGAGTACGCCGTGCCCACCCCTATCCTCGTCCTAAACTGTGGTTCATCGAGTGTGAAATACCAGATGATTGACATCGATTCCGAGGAGGTTCTGGCCTCGGGAATGGTGGAGAAAATCGGGTTGACAGATGGCAATATCACCCACACCACCCAGGGTACAAAGCACACCATCGAGGAGACTATCCCCGACCATACGGCAGCCCTGGAACTCGTTACCCGCGCCTTCCACACCTGGGGTCCCAACCTGGAGGATGTGGTGGCTGTGGGTCACCGAGCCGTCCATGGTGGGGAAAGATTCCGCGAAACCACACTCATCACCCAAGAGGTCATCGATGGTTTGACTGAGCTCTCCGGTTTGGCCCCGTTGCATAACCCCCCCGGCATCGCTGGGATCAAGGCCGCCCAACAAACACTGGCGAATGTCCCTCATGTCGCCATCTTTGACACAGCTTTCTTCTCCACTCTTCCCCCCGAGGCCTACACCTACGCTATTGATCGAGAGATCGCCGAAAAGTACCACATCCGCAAGTACGGCTTTCACGGCACCTCACACAGTTATGTGTCAAAAGCATCCGCAGAATTCTTGGGCAAAGATGTTACGAAGGTCAACCAGATCATCTGCCACATGGGTAACGGTGCCTCCATTTCGGCGGTACGCGGTGGGGTTGCAGTCGAGACCTCGATGGGGCTCACCCCCCTGGCCGGTTTAGTGATGGGAACCCGTTCCGGTGACATTGACCCTGGCATCTTTTCGTACCTTCAACGCGCAGCCGGTATGGATGCCCAGCAGGTCGACAACCTGCTCAACAAGCAATCCGGTATGGCGGGGCTCGCTGATGGTGCCTCCGATTTCCGTGACCTGTGGGCAAAAATCGAAGCTGGGGATGCCAATGCCCAACAAGCCATGGATGTCTATATTCACCGCCTGATCAGCTACATCGGTTCCTATATGGCTGTTCTGGGACACGTTGACATGATTGTGTTCACTGCTGGTGTGGGGGAAAACGACAATGTCACTCGTTCACGGATCATCGACCGCCTAGCAGGGTTCGGGGTGAAGCTTGACCCAGCTAAGAACACTCCCCGCAACAAGGATGCCACCGTGATTTCCACCGACGATTCTTCGATCGATGTTCTCGTGGTTCCCACCAACGAGGAGTTAGCGATGGCCCGCGAAACCTATCAGGTGATCCGCTGATGGCACGAGCACTCATCACCGGCGGTACGGTTGGGATCGGTCACTCGTTCGCCCGAGCCCTCGCCCAGGAGGGGTACGACCTGGTTCTGGCTTCCCGTGACCTGGAGGGACTGAAGAAAGTCGCCGAACAGTTCAGAGAAGAGTTCGCAGTTGATGTCGAGGTCATCCAAACCGATCTTGCCGAGCGCGATAACGTCGCTAGGCTTGCCCAGCGCATCGAATCAGTGGACTCCCCTATCGATCTATTGGTCAACAACGCCGGGTTCGCAGTCCACGACTCGTTACTGGTCGAAGACGTGTCCGCCCACGATCGTGCTTTCGAGGTGATGTGCCGGGCCGTACTGGTCCTGTCAGGGGCAGCAGGTAGAGCCATGAAAACCCGTGGGCATGGTGGGATCATCAACGTGTCGAGCTCATCAACAGTGATCACTACCGGTAACTATTCAGCGATGAAAGCCTGGGTCACGGTTTACACCGAAGGTCTAGCCAACGAATTGCGCGGGACTGGAGTGAAAGTCATGGCTGTCCTGCCCGGCTGGGTGAAAACAGAATTTCATTCACGCGGCGGAGTCAAAGCCCACAACCTGCCCGACATCGTCTGGATTGACTCCGATGTGCTGGCCACCCAAGCGCTCAAACACTTCAAAGCCGGTAAAGTGTTGTCCGTGCCAACAGCTAAATGGCGTTTCGCGGTGGGACTCGGACACATCCTTCCCCGACGCACCATTCGCTGGATGTCACGCAAACTGAGCAAATCGAGGCAATAGTGGCTAAAGCTCCCAAGGCAAGCAACCCTGCCACCTATCGTTCCCCGGTGCGTTCCTCAGTACGCTTCGTGGCTCAAGATGTTGTTCTCAAATCCTTTGTGTGGACCTCCTGCAAGGTGGAGATTCATGGTCAAGAGTTGCTCGACAATGTTGACGCGCCTTTCATTGTGATCGCCAACCACTCCTCCCACCTGGATGCTTCGCTCATTCTTGGGTCTCTTCCGCGCCGATTGTCTAAACACATCGCCACCGGTGCTGCCGCTGATTACTTCTTCGACAAGAAACTCAAAGGCCTCACCACCTCACTATTTTTCAACGCCTATCCTGTGGAGCGCCGCAACGCCACCCCCATGAGAGGATCAGGCAACTACAAGGGTCTGACCGGTCGTCTGCTCGAAGAGGGTATTCCTTTGCTCATTTTCCCTGAAGGTACGCGCTCACGTACGGGAGCTTTGGGGCCGTTCAAACCCGGTGTGGCTGCTCTATCAATCTCCAAGGGGGTGCCCTGTCTTCCCATGGCACTAGTGGGGGCGTACGCCGCCTGGCCCTATGATCGTTCCGTACCGCCCACCAATCATCCCTCCATCCACGTGGTGATAGGTCATCCTTTGACTGCCCACCCTGGTGAGGATGCCCAGGGGTTCGCTGATCGTATGCGCTCGGTGATAGCTGAGATGTATAACTCCACAGCGCGGGCCTACGGGATGTACACCTTAGATGACTATGCTCGCAAGGATGCACTCAAACAGGCTGAGGACGCTCAGTGGTTGAGTGACCATGGGGATGATGCGATACCCTCCGATCCAGGACAAGCGCTCGGGCAAGAAACACCGGCTGAGAAGAAACCCTCCCTGATCAGGAGAGCCACCACGAAAGTCAAGAAGCTCGGGCGTACCTCGCGGTAAGCCAGCGCCAACCTACTTTCCTTGGGACAGTTGGTCGTACCAATATTGTGCGCGTTGCATGTATTTGGCCTGCTGGCTCCCTTTGAGTTCACCCGGGCAAGCTGTGGACGAGAAAGCTGAATGGGGATAGACGGTCTTATTCCACACTGGGCGTCCCAACCCATAGTAGATGGACAACTCGGCCACCAATTTGGCTCCGCTTTCCAGGGCTGCATCACCGACGGTCCATGGAGCCTTGGAAGTATTGTTGGCGTGCTCGATGCCAATCGAGGTCACATTGGCTTGCCAATTACCAGCATGCCAAGCCGTGTTGCCATCAGCAACAAGCCGGCCAACTTGACCATCGGATTGAACCTGATAATGGGCGGATGCTTCGCGGGTCTGCCACACGTTGTACACCTGGTTGATGGTGAGGTTTCCCGCGTTGTGGTGGATGATGATCTTGTCGATCTTGGCTGTTCTGCCCACCGTGTAATGCTTGGACAGCAACTTGGTTTGGTTGACGGTTATCAGATAGTTCCACACCACTTTCGCGGTGGCAGCAGACGTGCCCACGGAATCTTTGAACCCTGCTCTGGTGGCTATCACCCGTACAGTCAAGGAGGAGCCAATATCGCTGGCGGTTGCGGTGTAAGTGGAGGCTGTCGCCCCTGTGATCGCCGATGAACCGCGGTACCACTGGTAGGCCGACACCGTCCATCCTGAGGGTGCGTTTGCTTGGGCGGTCAACTTCTGTGTGACCGTCGCGGTACCGGTGATGGTGGGAGTGAAACTGACCGCTGGGCTCAGCTCGGGTTCCTTCACTGGTTCTGGGGCTGGCGGTGGTGTGGTGGTTGGCGCAGTGGCCGACGGCGGTGGAGTTGTTGCGTTGATCTGCGCTGCCGCGTCCTTCTTGGCTAGTACGGCGCCCTCCTCGTCAAGGAAGGTGAGAACGATTGTTGTGTCCAGATTCTTGGTCGATGTTGCGGTGAGTGTTAGGGCCCCCGGATCGCAGACCACCTGGGTGGTGAGTCCTGTGTCTGAGGTGAACATCGGAACAGCGTAGGTACGCTGGGAGCCTTTGACCACAATGTCCATGGTGTCATCGGTGAGCCCCTGGCCCACAACATCAACCCACATCGACACAGTGTTGTCGGGTGCCGTGGCAGTGATAGTCACCGAGTCTTGGGGCTCCCCCACTGCTAGCGGGGTCGTCCCACCAAGGATCAGGCTACTCGCCACTAAAGCAACAAGACTCCACAGAAGGACCATTCTTTGTCGCAGGGGTCTACCTGTCAACTCTCCACATGTCATGTCTCACGACAATAGTGTGAGATCCCGATTCCACCAAAGATTCACCCAACCCTAGAGCCAGGGTCGAGATCACCCGCAACCCCGGCCCCTCGATGGGTAGTCACGCAACGTCAACCGATCCCAACAGTGTGCATCCGCGGGTGTGACTTGGCGCCTGTCACCTTACTTGAGGAAGCCTTCGTAGGAGCGCTGTTCGAGCTGGGACTGGATCTGCTTGACGGTGTCCAAACCAACACCGACAACGATGAGGATCGAGGTTCCACCGAAGGGGAACTGCTGGGAGGCGCCCACCAGGACGAAAGCCAAGGTGGGAATCAGAGCCACCAGGCCCAGATATAGTGAACCAGGGAAAGTCAGGCGACTCAACACATACTTTAAATATCGAGCTGTGGGAGCGCCCGCACGGATACCGGGGATGAACCCGCCGTACTTCTTCATATTGTCGGAGATCTCTTCAGGGTTGAAGGTGATCGACACATAGAAGTAACAGAAACCCACCACCAGGAAGAAGAACAACGTGTTATAGGCCCAGTGATCGCCCTTCACCAGATACTGAGCAATCCATTGGGACACCGGCGAGGTGGGCCACATCTGGGCAAACATCGACGGTAGATAAAGAATCGAAGAGGCGAAAATCACCGGGATAACACCCGACTGGTTAACCTTCAGTGGGATATAGGTCTTTGTTCCGCCATACATCTTTCGACCCACCATACGTTTGGCGTACTGGACGGGGATGCGGCGTTGGCCTTGCTCCATGAAGATGATGCCCACCATCACGAGCAAACCGATGGCCAACACCAGCAGGAACATGAACCATCCCTTGTCGGCTCCAGAAGAGTTAGCAAGCTTGATGGCCCACAAGGAGGTCGGGAAGCGTGCAGCGATCTGGGTGAAGATGAGGATCGACATACCGCGACCCACACCATGATCGGTGATGAGTTCGCCTAGCCACATGACCAAACCCGTACCAGCGGTCATCGTCAAAATCATGACCGCGATCGAGAACAAGGAAGTCGAGTAGACGATTGGCTTGTCGCAGCCCTGGAAGATTTGACCATTGACAGCCATCGACACGTACGTGGTGGCGTTGAGCACAGCAAGAACCACCGTCAGATAACGGGTGTACTGGGTGATCTTCGCTGTTCCCGAGGCGCCCTCCTTTTTGAGGGTTTCCAACCGCGGAACCACCACAGTCATCAGCTGAAGGATGATGCTCGCGGTGATGTACGGCATGATGCCCAAGGCAAACACCGACATCTGCAACATTGCACCACCAGAGAAGAGGTTGATCATCGAGAACAAACCCGCCTGGTCCCCGCCCTCAGCAATCTGGCGACACTCATTGAGGTTGACCATATTGACGTTGGGAACTGGCAGGGTTGAGCCAAACCTGAAGACAACAATGATGAAGAGTGTAAAGAGAATCTTTTTGTTAAGATCCCCCGACCTGAAAACATTCCTTAGCGCACTCAGCATATTTCTCTCCTCGCCGTACTTAGGGTATCAGGAAACCGTAGTGACTCTACAGTTTCGTGACAGTCCCACCAGCCTTTTCAATCTTTTCTTTCGCTGACTTCGAGAACCCATGGGCGGTGACATCGAGTTTGATCGACACATCACCATCACCGAGGATCTTCACCCTCGACTTGTTGCGGACCAACCCCGCTTTCACCAGGTCCTCCACGCCCACGGCACCCCCAGAAGGAAACACCTCAGCCAAACGCGAAAGATTGACCACCTGATAGTCCACCTTAAAGGGGCTAGCGAATCCACGAAGTTTCGGTACGCGGCGATGCAAAGGCATCTGGCCACCTTCAAAGTACGCTGGCACATTCTTGCGTGCGCCCGTACCCTTGGTTCCACGCCCAGCGGTCTTACCCTTGGAGGCTTCACCGCGACCCACGCGGGTCTTCTTCTTGTGTGCCCCCTCAGCAGGGCGCAAATGATGAATCTGTAGAGCCATGATTAAGCTTCCTTTTCGGTCTTAGTCTCAGCGGTTTTCGCGGCCGGTGTGGTTTCAACAGCTTCCACAATGACCATATGGGACACGGTACGCACCATGCCTGCGGTGATCGGATCCATCTCACGAGTGACCTGGTCACCGATCTTCTTCAAACCCAGTGACCTCAATGTTTCGCGATGATTACGCTTGGCACCAATCGACGACTTGATCCGGGTGATGACCACTGTTGTGGGTTGATCTTTCTTACTCACTTGGCCTCTCCTTTCAGCTTTGCTGCCAGCAGGGCCGCCGGGGTCACTTCCTCAACAGTCTTGTCGCGACGCTTGGCAACCTGCTCGGGTTCTTCAAGAGTCTTCAAGGCCTTGACTGTGGCGTGAACCACGTTGATGGCGTTAGCGGAGCCGAGAGACTTCGCCAACACATCGTGGACTCCTGCACATTCCAGTACGGCGCGAGCAGCACCACCAGCGATGACACCAGTACCGGGGGATGCTGGGCGTAGCATAACCACACCTGCTGCTTCCTCGCCTTGCACCGGATGTGGAATGGTCTTCTGGATGCGCGGCACCTTGAAGAAACTCTTCTTGGCTTCCTCAACACCTTTAGCAATAGCAGCAGGAACCTCTTTGGCTTTGCCATATCCCACACCAACCATGCCATCACCATCACCGACAACCACCAAAGCTGTGAAGGAGAAACGACGTCCACCTTTCACCACCTTAGCGACACGGTTGATAGCGACCACGCGTTCTAAATAATTCGATTTGGAAGCCTCTTCAGCTTCACGGTTGCGACGGTCGTCTCGACGGCGATTATCACCGGTTTCGCCTTCGCGGCGGTTATTGACTGCCATATTTCTTCCTTCCGTCTACAGACCGAGTCCAGCGTCACGTGCGCCCTGCGCTAGTGCAGCAACGCGCCCATGATATTGTCGTCCAGCCCGGTCGAAGACCACCTGGTCCACACCGGCATCCTTGGCCCTCTTGGCGATGAGCTCACCAACCTTCTTGGCCTTCTCTGTTTTGTCACCCTTCGAGGCTCTCAAATCTTTTTCCATGGTGGAGGCTGAAGCAAGAGTATGACCACGGGTGTCGTCGATCACCTGGGCCACCATGTGGCGAGCAGAACGCGACACCACCAAACGAGGTTTCGCCGGTGTGCCTGTGATGTTTTTCCGGCCACGATTCTGCCTTTTGGCCAGAGCCGCCGCCTTGGGGTTCATCGACTTCTTGGGTCGAAGTGAAATAGCCATTACTTGCCAGCCTTTCCAGCCTTGCGACGTACCTGCTCACCGAAGTACCTCACACCCTTGCCCTTGTACGGCTCAGGTTTACGAATTTTGCGGATATTAGCAGCGACCTCGCCAACCGCCTGCTTCGAAATCCCGGACACAGTGAAACGTGTCGGGTTCTCCACAGCGAAAGTGATGCCTTCGGGGGCCTTCACCACCACAGGGTGAGAGAAACCTAAAGCAAACTCCAACTCGGTGGGGCTCTTTTGCACAACGCGATAACCGACACCAACAATTTCGAGCTTCTTTTCGTACCCCTGCGTGACACCGACCACCATGTTGTTGATGAGGGTACGGGTCAAACCGTGCAAGGAACGAGAGATTCTCTCATCATCAGGGCGGGTCACATCAAGAGTGCCGTCGTTCATCTCAACACTAATCGGTGAGGCAACAGTGTGGCTCAGTGTCCCCTTGGGACCCTTGACACTCACCTCAGCGCCGTCAATCTTCACCTCAACCCCGGCAGGGATCGTGATGGGCATTTTTCCAATACGCGACATGACTCACTCCTCACCAGACATAGGCGAGGACTTCCCCGCCGACGGACTTCTGGTTCGCTTCCTTATCGGTGAGCAAACCCTGGCTAGTGGAAATGATGGCGACACCAAAACCACCCAGCACCTTGGGCAGGGAGTTTGATTTCGCATAGACACGCAACCCTGGCTTGGAGATGCGCTTGAGCCCCTGAATGGAACGTTCGCGCTTCTCGCCGTACTTCAAGGTCACGGTCAGTGTCTTGGCTATCGAGCCCTCCTCGGGTTCGTTCACCTCGAATCCAGCGATGTACCCCTCCTGTTTGAGGATCTCGGCGATACCCACCTTGATCTTGGAGTGGGGCATCGTGGCATTCTCATGATGCGCCATATTAGCGTTTCGCAGACGCGTCAGCATATCTGCGATGGGATCTGTCATAGTCATGGGCGTTGGGCCTCTTTCTCACAGGGGTTTCCTGGGCGGACCTGCTGTGTTGTTGGGTTCGTGGGAGAGTTCATGTGCGTCACCAGGAGGATTTCGTCACACCAGGCAGTTCGCCGCGGTGGGCCATGGTACGCAGGCAGATTCGGCAGAGCCCGAACTTGCGGTACACCGACTTCGGACGCCCACACTTCTGACAGCGGGTGTACGCCCTGACTGCAAACTTGGGCTTGCGGGACTGTTTAACCTTAATAGCGGTGGTTGCCATGTCTTACCTCTTCTTCTTCCCGATGGGACGTGGGCCCCTCTTCTTCTTCGTCGCTGCCCTATTAGCCAGGGCAACATCTTGGCTCTGGAAGGGGAATCCCAGATGGGTGAGCAGGGCGCGACCCTCCTCATCAGTGGTCGCAGACGTCACAAACGTGATGTCCATGCCACGGATCTTGTCAATCTTGTCCTGATCGATTTCATGGAACATCACCTGTTCGGTCAAACCAAAGGTGTAGTTGCCTTGACCATCAAACTGCAAAGGTGATAGTCCACGGAAGTCACGGATACGCGGCAGAGCCAAGCTCAGCAGGCGATCAGCAAACTCCCACATGCGGTTGCCACGCAAAGTGACATGGCATCCAATAGGCATTCCTTCACGCAACTTGAACTGCGCAATCGATTTGCGAGCCTTCGTCACCGTGGGCTTCTGGCCAGTGATCTGGGTCAGATCACGAACAGCGGCATCAATCACCTTCGAATCCTTGGCGGCTTCACCCACACCCATGTTCACCACGATCTTGACCAAACCAGGAACCCTCATGACATTGTCATAGTCGAATTCCTTGAGCAGGGCTGGCGCGATGTCTTCGCGGTACTGCTTCTTCAAGCGGGGAAGCTCTTGGGTGTCGTTTTTCTCTGTCTTAGCCATCAGATCTCCTTCCCAGTCTTGCGTGAGACCCGCTTGTGGCGGATCACCGTGTATTGGGAACCATCGGGACGCTTGCGAGTCTCCTCAACCGGCTCGTACCCCACACGGGTGGCAACCTCTTTCGTACCCTGGCGAACAACCAGAGCCACATTCGACACATGGATGGGCGCCTCGGAACTCAAGATTCCACCCTTGATGATCTGGCGGTTCGTTCCACCCTGGGTGTCTTTGCGGTGTCTCTTGACCACATTGACTCCAGCCACAGTCACCGTCTGCTTCTCAGGATTCACCGCAATAATATCGCCGGTGGCACCCTTATCTTTTCCAGCGATCACGCGGACGTGATCACCCTTCTTCACATGCATAGCCATCCTCAGATCACCTCGGGTGCGAGTGAAACAATCTTCATGAATTTCTTCTCGCGTAGTTCACGGGCAACAGGACCGAAGATTCGGGTCCCTCTTGGTTCGCCATTCTGGTTGAGGATCACAGCAGCGTTTTCATCAAATCTGATGTACGAGCCGTCAGTGCGACGGTGTTCCTTGGCTGTGCGAACCACAACCGCTTGGACAACCTCGCCCTTCTTGATCCCACCACCAGGGATAGCGTCTTTCACAGTGGCAACAATCGTGTCACCGACATAGGCATAACGGCGCTTGGAGCCACCGAGAACACGGATGCAGAGGATCTCCTTCGCACCAGTGTTGTCGGCAACCTTCAGCCGTGTTTCCTGTTGGATCATGTTCTCTCCTTGCCGGGTTCCTAGCGGGCCTTCTCAATGATCTCGACGAGTCTCCAACGCTTGGTCGCTGACAGCGGACGGGTTTCCATCACCCGTACGCGGTCGCCTTGACCAGCGCTATTGTTCTCGTCGTGAACCTTCAGCCTCTGGCTTCTGGTCATGACCTTCTTATACAACGCATGCTTGACGCGGTCTTCGATGACGACAACGATGGTTTTATCCATCTTGTCGGACACCACGACCCCTTCGCGGACCTTTCGTCCAGCCCTATTCTCACTCATCAGTTCTCCTCATCAGGGTCGGGCACAATACCAAGATTGCGTTCCTGGAGCACGGTATAAATCCGTGCAATGTCTTTGCGAGCCTCACGCAGGCGTCCGTGGGATTCCAGCTGACCTGTGGCTGCGGCGAAGCGCAATCCAAACAGTTCCTCTTTGAGTTCCAGTACGCGGGCGTTGAGTTCAGTGCGACTCAAGGTGCGTAGTTCTGCTGCTGTGGTGGTAGCCATCAGTTGTCACCCTCCCTCGAAATAAAGCGTGCCTTGAAAGGCAGTTTGTGAATGGCCAGGCGCATGGCTTCACGAGCCACATCCTCACTGACACCGGAGAGTTCAAACAGAACCCGTCCAGGTTTCACGTTGACAACCCACCATTCGGGGGTACCCTTACCAGAACCCATACGGGATTCGGCGGGGTGTTTAGTCATCGGGCGGTCAGGGAAGACGTTGATCCACACCTTTCCACCACGCTTGATGTGACGGGTCATAGCGATACGAGCGGCCTCAATCTGGCGGTTGGTGAGATAGGAGGGCTCCAAGGCCTGGATTCCATAGTCACCAAAAGCCAGGGTGGTTCCACCCTTCGCCATCCCCGTACGTTTGGGGTGATGTTGTTTGCGGTATTTCACGCGTCGAGGAATCAACATTATGCACCTGCGCTTTCTGCTGGAGCCGTCGCCGTGGCTGCCTCAGCTGCCACAGGCGCCGATTCTTGACTGCGACTGCTACTTCGACCACCACGACCGCCACGGTCATCGCGCTCACCACGACCAGGACGACGAGCCGGACGCTGACGAGTCAAAGCAGACTGGCGGTTAGCCTTCTGGGCGAGGCGCTCGGTGCGGGTCCCCGTCAGGTCACCCTTATAAATCCACACCTTCACGCCAATGCGACCGAAGGTGGTACGAGCCTCATAGAAACCGTAGTCAATATCCGCTCGCAAGGTGTGCAAAGGAACACGACCTTCACGATAGAACTCTGCGCGAGACATTTCGGCTCCACCCAGACGCCCCGAGCACTGGATTCTGATCCCCAAAGCCCCGCCTCGCATAGCGGACTGCTGGGCTTTGCGCATGGCGCGACGGAAAGCCACACGGGCTCCCAACTGCTCGGCCACACCCTGGGCAACCAGTTGAGCATCAATCTCAGGGTTCTTCACCTCAAGAATATTGAGCTGAACCTGCTTGCCGGTCAGTTTCTCCAAATCAGAGCGAACCTTCTCAGCCTCGGCGCCATTACGGCCGATGATGATACCCGGGCGGGCAGCATGGAGGAAGATCGTCACTCTCTCGGAGAACCGCTCGATCTCGATCGACGAAATCCCAGCCCTCTCCAAACGCTTGGTCAAAAACTCACGGATCTTGATGTCTTCGCCGAGGTACTCTGCGTACTGCTTATCGGAATACCAACGCGACACGTGATCGGTCGAGATACCTAACCTAAACCCCATGGGGGAAATTTTTTGACCCATGCTCAGGCCTCCTCATCCGTCTTGTCCGCAACCTTCTTCGCTGGCGCTTTCTTGGTGGCCTTCTCTTCAACCTCATCAGCCTTGTCGGCCTTCTTGGTGGCCTGAGCAGCCTTAGCTTCCTTCGCGGCAGCATCCTTGACAGCTTTCGCATCCTTGACAGCTTGCTTGGCGGCTTCCTTCTTCGCTTCAGCTTTCTCATCCCCACTGAGGCGAGGATCATCCCACCGCATCGTCACCACCTGAGTGGCCGGGGGAATCGGCCCGCGATTCTCCTGGGGTTCCACCACAGCAGTGATATGGCTGGCGCGCTTGAGAATCCTCGAAGCCGATCCCTTCGCACGAGCACGGATACGACGCATGGTCACACCCTCATCGACAAAGATCTGTGACACGTAGAGGTCATTGGCGTGCAAGGACTCCGTACTCTCCGCATTAGCCACCGCCGAAGCGATCACCTTATAAACCGGCTCCGAAGCCGCCTGGGGGGCAAACTTCAATGTGTTGAGGGCATCGGGAACATTCATTCCACGCACCACATCCACCACGCGGCGTACCTTCTGGGGAGCCATGCGGACATGCCGGGCAATAGCGTAGGCACCCTCCCGATCTCCGAGAAGTGCATCCCTACGATTAGGACGCTGATAATTCTTACTCATGACACATACCCTTCTCAGCGCTTGCGAGCTTTCTTGTCGTCCTTCACGTGACCACGGAAGGTACGCGTGGGTGCAAACTCACCCAGCTTGTGACCAATCATGGCTTCGGTGATGAACACCGGAACATGCTTGCGTCCATCATGGACTGCGATCGTGTGACCGAGCATGTCGGGAACGATCATGGATCGACGTGACCAGGTCTTGATGACGGTCTTGGCGCCCTTGTTGTTGAGGTCTTCCACCTTCTTGGCGAGATGGTCATCCACAAAGGGACCCTTCTTCAAACTGCGTGGCATATGCTAGTCCCTTCTCAGCGCTTCTTGCCCGACTTGCGGCGACGGATAATCAGACGTGACGACGCCTTCTTCTTGCTTCGGGTACGACCCTCCGCCTTACCCCAGGGGGAGACAGGATGACGTCCACCCGAGGTACGACCCTCACCACCACCATGAGGGTGATCAACCGGGTTCATCACAACACCGCGGACGGTCGGGCGAACACCCTTCCAGCGCATGCGACCAGCTTTACCCCAGTTGATATTCGACTGCTCAGCGTTACCCACTTCACCGACGGTGGCGCGGCAGCGAATATCCACCATGCGCATTTCACCCGAGGGAAGACGCAAGGTGGCGTACTTGCCTTCACGGGCAACCAGCTGAATAGCGGCACCAGCGCTGCGACCCATCTTGGCGCCACCACCAGGCCTCAACTCCACCGAGTGGATGAGCGTACCCACCGGGATATTGCGCATCGGGAGGTTGTTGCCAGGCTTGATGTCAGCCTTGGGACCAGACTCGACAAAGTCGCCCTGGTTCAAATCCTTGGGAGCAATGATGTAGCGCTTCTCACCATCAAGATAGTGCAGCAATGCGATACGCGATGTCCTATTCGGGTCGTACTCAATATGGGCGACCTTCGCAGCCACCCCATCCTTGTCGTACCTCTTGAAGTCGATCTTGCGGTAGGCCTGCTTGTGGCCACCGCCGATATGGCGAGTAGTGATACGACCCTGGTTATTGCGACCACCAGTCTTCGGCTTCGGGGCAGTCAGCGACTTCTCGGGACGATTCCTCGTCACCTCTTGGAAGTCAGCGACCGAGGACCCACGGCGTCCTGGTGTGGTCGGCTTGTATTTACGGATGGCCATTATCTCACTTCCGTTCCGGAGCCAAATAGGTCAATCGACTGCCCATCAGCGAGAGTCACAATCGCTCTCTTCGTGTCAGGGCGGCGACCAAACCCATAGCGGGTACGACGAACCTTGCCTTTGCGGTTGATCGTATTCACCGAGATGACATCCACATTGAACACCTTCTCGACCGCGATCTTGATCTGGGTCTTGTTTGCTGTGGGAGCCACCAAGAAGGTGTACTTATTCTCGTCGATTCGCGTATAGGACTTCTCCGACACCACAGGGGCCAAGAGGATGTCACGCGGATCGGTGATCTTCAGGTCAATCTGCTCGGTCACTTCTTACCCTCCATCACATTGATAAAGCCAGCCTTCTTCGCTGCCTCTTCGGAGTTGAACCACACCTCAGCAACGGTGATCTTGTACCACCGTGATTCCGTGGTGTGGTATTTCATGGAATCCTCATTGCCCTTGATGTCATATCCAGCCGGAGGATTATCGCCACGGTAGCCACCTTCGTACTCTGGCTTCGGCTCATCACTCTTCGGCGCTGCCTTGGCCGTAGTGGTCTTAGCTGCAGTGGTCTTAGCCGGGGTTGCCTTCGGAGTCGTCGTCTTGGCTGCTGGGGCCTTCGTTGTCTTCGCTGGGGTTTCCTTGGTTTCGGTTTCCTTCGCACTCGACTTTGCTGTCACAGTTTTGGCAACTGGTTTCTCGACCGGTTTGACCTCGGCGACTGCTTCGGCGACCTTCACCTCGGGTGAGGGGGTTTCAACCTTCACCGGTGGGACTTCAGGAATCTGAGCCGCCTCAGCGACAGCCTCGGTGATCTGTTCCTGGGTTGCTTCGTCGATCTCAGGGATCACAACCTCAGCAACCGGTTCCTCGACTGCAACCTCTACAACTGGTTCCTCGACTGCAACCTCAACCACTGGTTCCTCGACCTTGGTTTCCGCTACCGGAACCTCAACCACTGGTTCTTCGATCACTGGAGTTTCGACTGGTACCTCAACGACAGCGGTTTCAGCTGGTGCCTCGACCACTGGAGTTTCGGCAACCTTCTCCTGAGCAACTGGGGTTTCAACCACGGGGGCTTCCACCACGACGTCGTCAACTGGCTTATCAGCTTTCTTCGACTTGGTCGACTCATCGGTCTTCACAGAGGGGCCAGCCTCAGCGATCTGCGCAAGGCGAGCAGCTTTCTCGGCCTTCTTGATCTTGGACAGCTTCTGCTTCACCCCAGGAACAACCACAACCTGACTTTCGGCAGGTGCTTGATCCTCATGGGTGGCAATGAACTCTTCCATTGCCGCTGAGGTGAACACCACAACCTGATTCGACACAATGTCATAGGTGTTGATCTGGTCAACAGCCAGGGCATGAACAGTGGGAACATTACGCAGCGACAACCAGGCAACATCCTCATCGCGGTGTAGAACAACCAGGGCTGATTTGTAGTCACCAACCACACTGAGTGCTTCCAATGCCCCACGCGTCGAAGGAGTATCGCCTTCCACCAGGGAATCAACAATAAAGAGTTTCTCATCAGCCACGCGCTCCGACAATGCAGAATTCAGCGCAGCGGCAATCATCTTCTTGGGGGTTCTTTGGGCATAAGACCTGGGTTGTGGACCGTGAACAACACCACCACCAGTCCACTGCGGTGAGCGACGAGACCCATGGCGAGCACGACCCGTACCTTTTTGTCTCCATGGCTTAGCGCCACCACCAGAAACCATCCCGCGAGTCTTCGTGGCGTGGGTTCCCTGGCGAGCAGCTGCCTGCTGGGCAACAACAACCTGGTGGATGAGAGGAACATTAACCTCACACCCGAAAACATGCTCGGGCAGTTTCACTGAGGAAGACTTCTCCCCACCGAGTACTGCGACTTTCAAATCAGCCATGATCACGCACCCTTCTTGACTGCGCTGCGGACAACAACCAAAGCATCCTTGGGCCCTGGCACAGCACCCTTGACGAGGATCAAACCGCGCTGGGCATCCACCTTGGCAACATTCAGGTTATGAATGGTCTTGCGCTGAACACCCATGTGACCAGCCATTCTCGTACCCTTGAAAATGCGTGAAGGTGTCGCACACTGACCGATCGACCCTGGGGAGCGATGCTTACGGTGAACACCGTGACCGGCCCCTAAACCACGAAAACCGTGGCGTTTCATTACGCCAGCGGTTCCCTTACCTTTAGTGACCCCGATCACATCAACAATGTCATTAGCGGAGAAAACCTCGGCTGTGACATCGGAGCCCACTTTATATTGGTCGGCATCGGCGGTGCGAATCTCCATCAAATGACGTCGGGGCGTGACCTTAGCTGCATCAAAATGACCTTGAGCGGGTTTGGTGACAGCTTTAGCTTTGATCGCCCCAAAACCGAGTTGGATAGCGGAGTAGCCATCATTATCTTCGGTACGTACCTGGGTGACCACACAGGGGCCAGCCTCAATCACTGTCACAGGGATGATCTTGTTGTTCTCATCCCACATTTGGGTCATCCCGAGTTTACGACCCAGGATCCCTTTCACGTTTCGTTCTTTATTCATCTTCTTCGACCTCACGGAAGCTTGATCTCGATGTCAACACCAGCGGGAAGGTCGAGGCGCATCAGTGAATCCACGGTTTTTGCAGAAGGATCGAGGATGTCGATCAAACGCTTGTGGGTCCGCATCTCGAAGTGTTCGCGGGAGTCCTTGTACTTATGGGGAGAACGGATCACACAGAACACATTCTTCTCCGTCGGCAACGGCACAGGGCCGGCAACCTGAGCACCAGTACGTGTCACTGTGTCAACGATCTTTCGCGCTGATGCGTCAATGACCTCATGGTCGTACGCCCGAAGCCTAATACGGATCTTGTTTTCGGCCACTGCTCTTACCTCTCTGTTCGACTGAGGATTGTCTCAATCGCGTTGTGCCCCTCGCGGTGAGAGGCGTTGTGCTCTGGTCCACGAGGTCGGGCGTGTCGCGGGCTCTTCAGTCCGCGCTCATCCCTGATGATGACTAGTGGGTGAATTCCGATCGAGAAACGGTGACCCGCTCAAGAATCGGTGTCCGTCGAGCCAACTGTGGGCGTACCCACAATCATCGCTCTCCAGAGCAACCTCGCTATTTTGTCACATGCGTTCAAGCCTGCGCAAATCGCCGATGACCACCGATGCCACGACAAGGATGTCGTGGCCGTGGAAACTCTGCGTTCATCATGACCGGAAAATATTCACAGGACAGATTTTACTTATCCACAGAACAGAAATTCATGACTTTTCTCCTGCTCGAATCCCCATAGTTAAGGGCATGAAGATCAGACAAGGCATTCTCGATCAGGCAAAGGCTATCGCTGCTCAGCAGGCTGGTGCCATCACAGCTGCTCAGACGAATTCGATAGGAGTGAGTGAAGCAGTGCGACTACGGTTTCGCCCGAAAACCACAACAGATCCTCGTTTTCGTTGGAGCAAGTAAATGTGTAACACCACATCCTTCATGGATATTTGTTAGGTCCTCACGCCAGCGCCAAGGATCGCCACCACGTACTACTTTGGCAGAAGCAATCATTGATGCCGGAGAAACCTGGAAGACTGATGATCTCGTCCACCTCCTCGGGCGGGCACTCAACAGTAGGGACGTCACCACCTCAGATCTCCTGAAGGAACTCGACTCCCGGGCCTTCCACCACCAACGTAATCTCATGAAACAACTCATTGGCGAGGTTGGGGAGGGTACAACATCCGTCTTGGAGCGCCTCTACAGGCGTACTGTCGAAAAAGCACATGGGCTTCCCGCGCCACAACGCCAGGTCTCTCCGACCGGTCGATACCGGGTCGATCACTGGTATCAGCGATATCACCTCATTATCGAGGTAGACGGGAAGGCGTACCACCAGGGAGCAGCAGCTATCAACGACATCGACCGAGACAATCACCATCAGGCAGCAGGGATAACCACGCTCCGGCTCACCTGGTCGCATGTGGCAAAAACCCCATGCGCCACTGCCCGATTGGTCGGAAAAATCCTCCAACAAGCTGGCTGGAAGGGAAAACTCCGTCAATGTGGCCAGTGTTCATCCCCCATCGAGTTTGTGTGATGACTTAACCCTCATTATGGGGGTTAAGTCATCACACAAACAGGATTTAGGTGAAGTTCGAGTTGTGAGGGGCTGAGTTGACGCGGAGAGATGAGTCGGCTGTGTTGGGGCGAGCTGAGTTGAACGGGGTTTGCTGGGAGTGGCCCCCGCGATCGGTTGGTGGGGTTACCCAGACGGCGGTGATGGCTTGGGCCTCCTCGTGGCGGTCTTGGGTAGTGAGGTACGAGGCGTACTCGATGGCAACTTGGCGCCCAGCGAACAGTCCTCTTCCGGCGGTGAACTGGAAACACCTCAAGGCGAGACGGTAATACTCATCAGCACGATCATTCTGGAGTTCTGCACAGAGGTTTGCTTCTAGCCACCATGCGTGAGCAGCGAAATCATGGCACCCGAGGCTGTCCATCCACACAGCAGAATAGTCAACCATCCGTATCGCTTCTCTCTTCTCCTGCTCGCTCCCCCAGGTTGCCATGACGCGAGCCATGGCATCCAAAATGACACACTTGGCATGGAGATACTTTTTGATCATGGGCGAACTCACAATGGGGTAGTTATCATCACCTGCTTCGCGTTGCGAGATCACTGTATTAAAAGGTTCCTCACCGGCTGAAGAGTTGTTTGTCCCCTTGAAGTAATAACTCCCGTTGTACCCCTGAGAAAGAAAAGTCCCACAGCGTGCCTCATCCACATCAGGTGCCCAGGCGGCTAAGAGCGGTGTGATGTCTTCGAAGCGTACGCCACCGGCTTTGAGGTAAACAACTGCTGTGGCGTAGTCATCATTGGCTTGAGAAACATTGCGATCAACCTGATGAAGATGGGCAGCCTCAGCTAGACACCAACCCGCTGTAAGAAGGTTTCCTTGGGCGAGTGCTTCTTCGCTGTTTCGATAGTAGCGGTCCAGGCTTTCATCGGCATCAGTTTCCTGCGCAGGTGGTTCTTGGGGGGTACGGGAGTTGTTAGGACTGTCGTGGCGGGAGGGAACCCTGGTCAGGGGTGAGGGGTGCGATATGGGTTGTGGCAGTGATACCTGTTCCAAGGTAGGTGGTGCCACTGGTTGCGGCGTGGGTAGCGGCTCAAAGAGCATGAAATTCAACGGGCGTGATGTTGATTTCACTTGACGAGCGCGATCCAACCTGGCGGCATGGATGCCAGTGGAGTCACGAGCATCAAAGAGTGCACTCAGTTCTTGAGCTTCAGTGTCGACACAAGTCAAGAGTTCGCGCAGAGAAAGCGACACCCCCTCGAAAGCTACCTGGCGATCGCCATGACCCTGGGCGATCAAACAGGTGATGCCAGACAATACGGATCTTAGACAATTGAGGCGAATGTATTGTGTCGCATGCTCCAGCCGAACAGAGATTTTCTCCATCAATCCAAGCGCCCGATCAACCAGGTGACCGCGGGCAAGAACCTCAAAGAGTCGAGCATATTCGTTGTGGCGAGTCACCCCCATTGAGGTTACCTTCATCAGTGCTTCTGCCAGAGTTTTCTCTGCCTGCTCTAGTTTTTCTAACTCTATGTAGCACCACATGAGCAACGACAACATGGTCTGGGGTTCTTGGCCACAACTCATATCCTGACTCAGGGCAGCTTCTAAGACCGTAGCAGCACCCTCGATATCCCCACAATATATCAGATATTTAGCGTGGGTTGCTGTCGCGCACGGCTGGCAGGAATCCGTGGGATCAACAGGCAAGGGAAACCATGACACGAAATTCGCATCCACCTCGGGAGCCCCGCGGAGCATTGACCATTCCAAACGTGTTTTCCAGACACGATCCATGCCCTGCCCCAAGATACCATAATGCTTTTCCATGGACTCCAGCAACGTGTCGATGTGCTGAGGGTGCACCGAGGAGTTTTCCCCTAGTCCGTCGATCAGCCATACATAAAACCACAATCCAATGTGCTGATCATAGGAGTCGACATGTTCGGGGTGTCGAATCCACCACTTCCTCAGTTTGTGAAATACCACCAGAGCTTGTTCGATTTTTCCCATCAAGTACCAGGAACCAACCAGTACATGCAAAGCATAAGCACGAGCCTCATCTGGTCCTTCTACTTCGATTCGACGCACGAGGCGTTCTGCAACTCGAATTCGACCAACCCCGACAGGCAAACCTGTAATAGCAGCTATCGCGGAGTTTGCTTCCTCCAGTGAATAGGACACAATTCACTTCACCACAGGGGGCGTACGGTAACCCTTGGGGGGTGCGATTTTTTGTTTGACGACGGGGGCTGGGGGGGTTCCTCCACCGAAGAGGCCACCTGTTCCACGTCCACCAGCAGCACCTGAGCCACCGGTTCCTCCAGTTCCACCGGTGCGGGCTTTTTCTTTCTCCATTTGTTTTTGCATGGCTTGCATCTCTTCCATGGAGTACTGCCCGGACAGCAGTACGCCAGCGATCACAGCAATCACCACGGAGATCCATGGCGACCAGCCCAACAGGATAGGCCCAGTGACCAGGACAACGATGTCGATTCCGCGAACCATGTTGAGCATCAAACCAGGGGGCATCGCGCCAAAACCGGTCTGCATCATGGGCATCTGATAGTTCGCGGATTTCGCGGTCACCCAGCGAATGGCAGCGAGCAGTCCAGCTGCAGCAGTCAAGCCAGCAGTGATCAGTGACTGAAGGATGTCTTTACCGTAGGCTCCCCCACCCCAGAAAGCCAGTGTCGTGGCGAGTGCCCATCCCACAGCGAAGATGGTGGGGACAGTCACCATGGCTTTGCGAATCTGCGGGTTGGACAACGGCAAAGTCCGAGCGAGGCCTTTGGTCCGGGTCATAATGCGCATCGACCCCAACATGGGTACGAACCCGATGAGCAGGATGATCGCCGAGATGAAAGGACTGAACGTGTGGAAACCTAAGGCAGCGACCGCATACGGTACGATCACCGAGGCCACCACGATCATCATGCGCTTGGGATACCTCCACAGTCGTTGAACCTCACGGAACACCAATGCTTGAGCCCCATGGCCACCACCACGAGTGGGGCGAACATGGCCACGGCTGATCGCTTCGCGCTCCACCAGGATGTCACGCATCAAACCGAAGTCCATCGCGAAAGCGGCACCCTGCATCCCGGCCACCAGGGAACCACCCGACACCAAACGGGCACGATGGATCATCGACAACCGCCCGAAAGCGATCAATCCACCAACCACGAGTAACACCAAGCCAGTGAGCCCCACCCAGATCACCCAGGTGGTGTTGGTCAGTGAGGGCAAAGTGATAGGGAACCAACCCGCTGCAACGACGATGATGACACCGAGAATCCCCACTGCCACCAGGGCAAAGAACCATTGAATAAGGGTGATCAACCAGGTACGCCCCCAGGTTTGTTCACCAGCGGCCAGGGCTGTTAATCCAGCAGCACCCACACCCATCGCCACAGCCCAGCGCCAGATATCATCGAGTTGATATCCGGTGAGGGCTGCCATCAGCCCACCCAAGGCAGCTGCGATACCAGCGGCAGCACCGATGACACCCACCAGGCGTTTCCACAGCAGACGACCGCGACGGATAGGGGCATCCATGAGCCAGAACCCTTCAGCGGCTGAAGCAACCACAGGTCCGAAGATTCGTGAGGCCATCGTTGCCAGAGCAAAAGCTGCACACATCACTACCCATGGGAGAAGGGTTCTTCCCACACCAGCTTCGCTAGCAGCGGCATTGACCTGAGCCCTCATCACCCCAGCGCCCAGCATGGCAACAATCATGACAGTGGCGAAGACAGCGACGTACCCATCGGCGAGAACCTGGCGCAAAGTCTTTGTGGCACGCCCGCGCCTCCAGTCACGCAGAAGATTCTTCAGTTCACGCTCTGAGACGGGCTCGGTCTCGACATCCATCAGGGAATGCTCCCAGACCGGGACAACAACCTCCTCGGGTGGGTTGTCGTACTCGGGTGGATTCTCATAGGTTGTTTCGAGTACGGCCTCAGGTGGCTCACCAGTAGTCGGAGCAAGAGTCGCATCCTTGGTGGGGGTTTGATCTTTCGCTGGCGCCTGGGCTTTGAAACCTTGTGGTCGACGCTTCTTAGCCATGACCCAATTCCCCCACATTAATCGAGCGGGTGGCCACCACTTCCACGAGTTTCGGCTCATGGCTAGCCAAAATAATCGCCAAACCCTGGTCGCGTTCCTCCTTGAGTCGATTGGCCAGCCACTCCACACCCTCCACATCGAGACGCTGTTCTGGCTCATCGAGAACGAGCACCTTGCGCGGACGAACGAAAGCAGTGGCGAGGGCCAAGCGGCGACGCTGACCTGAGGAGAGGGTTCCCGGTAGTTGACCAGATTGGGGTACGAGAAGGACCTCGTGGAGGATCTGGTCAACAGCGGTGTCAGCATCCGGCAAACCATAGGCTCTGGCCAACAAATCCAGATGCTCCACCACCGACAGGTCAGGGAAGAAGTCGAGGTCGTCGATGACGGTGGCCATGGCGGCGCGTACTAAAGGATCAGCTTCACGCAACTCGCGACCATCGATTTCTATCTGGCCATCATCAAGGGCTTCAGCACCCACCAGGCAGCGCAGGATCGTGGATTTCCCTGCACCATTACGGCCAGTCAAGGCAATAGCCTCACCAGGCCACAGCTCAAGACTAAAATCCGACACGATGACATGGTCGCCATAAGCTTTCTTAAGATTCGACACTTTGAGAATGGGTGAACGTGCTTTAGCCATAGGGTCATTGCCTCCTAGTTATTCAGGGGGTAGTCGGGGTATTCGTTGTCGATTGATTCAAGAGCATCCGCCATCGTCGAAATAGAACGGCGAATGTGAAGATCTAATTGTTCATCACTGATGCCGTGAGAATACTCCACCGCGTAAACAGTCAACACCACGGTCGAATCCTCCCGTTGGCGTGCTGTGACCGTCGGCCACAGGTGGCCAGAATTCCATTCATTAGCATGGTGAATAGCAGAGGCGAGTTCTTTCTTGGGCAGAATACGGTTTCCCAAAGCATGGGCATAGAAAACATTGTTGTCCTCCCCTTGGCAGGCGAAGAGGAAGAAGTACGAGTCCCACCATCCTGTGATGCTGCCATCGTCATTGAGTGAATAGTGCCAGCTGTGAGCGTCCAGGCAGGTGGCGATTCGAGACAGTGTTAAAGGAGCGAGGTACGTGGGCTCGCTCCCGGCTCGGGTGAAATATCCCATTACTCATCCTCCTGACTGAGCTTCTTCACATTCCTCATCGACTGATAGATTGATTCAGCTTCCATGTGTTTGCCTTGTGCGGTGAGGTATTCAGCATACTGCGCACCCACCTTGATGCAGTTTGATTCTTCCCTCAAACCTGATGCTGCGAGCCCACGAATAGCTAAGGCATAGTGCTCCCCCACCGAGGGCGCATCCATTTCATTGCCTATCCTGGCTGTGAGCCACCAGGCATGGGCTGCGAAATTGGTATATCCAAAGGCGTCCATCCACGTTGCTGCTTCTTCAGCTAATTCGAGAGCCGTGGTTTTGTCTTCCTTGGTTCCCCAGGTCATCATCACCCGTGCTAGGGCGTCTTTGAGTTCTGATCTTGCCCGAACAAACCTCTTCACCATTGGTGTGGAGACAATCACTTTGTTGACTGCCATCGGGGGCACATCATTGACGATGGACTCGTACTGCTCTTGTGCGGGGGAAGGATAGGTCGCCTGGGCGAGTGACAGGAAAAAAGGGTAATGCACTTTCACAACATCAGGGGCCCATGCGACAAACAGCGGAACAATCTCCTCAAACTTCACACCAGCAATCTGGAGCAGTGCAACGGCCTGATAATAATCCTTACCTGCTTTCTGCCTTTGTCTGTTGCGTTGATGAAGACGAGCGGCTTCAGCCAAACACCATCCTGCTTCCAATAGTCGCCCTTGTTCTTGGGCCTGCTCACTGGCGCGATAATAGTGTTCGATAGCCTGAGGATATTGCCCTTGATCACTGGATTTCTCGGCCCTCGTTAAAGAGTTTTGTTTCCTAGGTTTGGGAGCTTGCTTCGGGTGCGCCTGAGCTTGGATCTCAGGTGTGGCGTACTGGGTGAAAACCAGTGGTCGGGAGGTCATGGGTAAGGTACGCCTGCGCTCAAGACGTTTGGTTTGCACATCAGAGCCATGGCGTACGTCGAACAGCGCAGCCAACTCATCAGCTTGGGCCTCAAGAAGGACAAGAAGCTCGCCAATCGTCGTCTCCTCCAGAGTGTAGTTAACCCGCAATTCACCATGGCCCTGGTCAACAAGACAACGTACTGCCCCCACCATGTGACGCAGAGCCTCCAACTGGATGTACTGGGTTGCTGTTTTCATTGCTGGGGAAAACTTGCCCACCAGCTCGATTGCTCGAGTGTGCAAAGACCCACGAGCAAGCACCTCAAAAAGACGAGCAAAAGCAGTGAGCACACTCAAAGATGTTGCTGCTTCCAGCTCAACCATGACCTGGGAGAGAAGCTTTTCCGCATCATCGAGACGGTCCAGCTCCACATAGCACCACGCGAGCTGAGCTAACATGGCAGCAGGCTCCTTCGAGCACCGTACCTCACTAGCCACAGAAGATTCCAGGATCGCGACCGCGCCATGGATGTCTCCACTGTAGAGCAGGTACGCAGCGTGGGTGGATTCATGGCAGGGCTGACAGGAATCCTCCTCATCAACAGGCAACGTCAACCAGGTGGAAAAAATCTGCTCCACATCGGGTGCATCACGAAGCATTGCCCATTCGAGGCGTGCATTCCACACTCTTTCCATCCCGCGATTGGCTAGAGCAAAACGCCTCTCCATATCATCGAGGGCCTTGTCGACCCTTTCCACGGGTACGGAGGCTGTTCTCCCCAAATCGTTGACCACCCAACCGAACTCCCAAAACAGAATATTTTGGTCACCGGTGTCGAAATGCTCAGGGTGCTGATCCCACCATCGCAGTAGTTTGATGAAGGGTATGAGGGCTTGTTCAACCTCACCGACCCAAGTCAGTGCCTCGACTAGGGTTTCCAGAGCATAGGCGCGTACCTCATCAGGACCCTCGGATTCAGCCAACCGGACCTGGCGGGCAGCTGCTTCACTTCGGGCGCGCCCAAAAGACATCGACCGTGTTCTGCCGATCTCGAAGGTGGCCTCAGGAACTGATCGTGCCATGGTCTCCTCCCTCGCCTGGAAGTCCCCACGACAGGAAGGTTTCCAGGGAGTCGTTCATCATCTCGGCTTCCCGCGGGCGCAGGGGCTCCCCGGACAGCAACATGGCTGAGACATACATCGACTGCAGGCCAGCTTTGAAAAAGTCCGAAGCCGGCGATAGTGCAAGCCAGCGTCGGACCGTGGGGTTGTTGTCATTGAAGATGATCTTGCGCGAAGAGTCACTCTGGTCGAACTGGGCCATCATTTCACTCCAGATGTCATCATCATCGGTGGGGGTTTGATCACCTGGAGTATTCACTGAAATGTGGTGAGCATCTTCGATGAGGATCATCGCCGGCAACCCCTCTGGTTCGAATTGGCGAACCACAGGTTCAATGTCGAGTGTTTCGAGGATTTCTTTGGCTGCAGTGATCTGGTCGATGATCTCCAACTCACGTACTGGCTCAATGCTCGTCAACACTTGTGAGATATCGTCATTCGACAGGGCGCGGATCGTGAACTGGGGACGCGTAGCCAACTTGGTCATCAGATCACCGTCGTAGACATATCCAGCATTCACCAGGGGGATTCCTTGAGCGCGAGCCACAGCACCGACCTGCTTGAATTCTTCGACCGAGGCGGTGTAGATGACCTCGGATTTTTCGTCCATGATTTCGCGAAGGGTTTTGATGCCCTCAGTAGTTTCATAGGGCAACACCTCTGCGGCAAGATCCAACACCACGTCATCAGTCAACGCAAGGGTACGCAGGGCCAGGTGATGGGTGTGAATGAAATCCTTGGCCATTGCTGAGTCGGAGGTCAACGTGTCCACCACCCAGGCGCGAATCTGGTCGGCCAAAGCCTCCTGGGTCGCCAGGAGAGCATCGTCACTATATAACTGTTCGCGGGAGGCTGTGGGGGCAAGACCCGAAGCATCAATTGCACACCGGACAAAGAAGGCCCACTCGGGAACCAGACCCGCCACCCTCGAGCCGAGCAGCATCTGCTTGAGATAGACCCGATGGAATCCACCCGAACCTGGTGGTACGGCGTCAGGGATCACGAAAGCAACACCGGTGAGTCCTGTCACTGGAACACTCAAATCGATGGCGGCCACGGGGGTGTACCCCATGGTTTCTTCACAGAATCGAGCCAGGGACTCTTGGCGCGCCAGCTCGTGGGGATACTCTTTCAGCCAGGGCATCTGTTCTTCACTGGTACGACGCCACACGAGTTTCTGCGTCCCATCAGGCATCGTGAGGGGGACCTCCACAGCCACATCCACCGGTAGCAGGCACCCGAATTCTTCAGCGAGAGACACCACCGTGTCGATGAGAAGCCAGTGCTCCATTCCTTGGCGTGGTTTGATTCGTACGATGGAACCCACAGGGTCATCGCTCTGGCGCTCAATCTCAGTCAAGTCATAGTGGCCATCATCGTGGCCGGTCCATTTCACTGTCGGAGCATCCATGTCTTTCGCCGAGCGTGAGACCAACTCGATAGAGTCGGCCACCATGAAACCGGAGAGCAGTCCGATGCCGAACTGCCCAAGAAATTCTCCACGCCCCACACCCAGATCAAGGTCACGCTTCGAGGAGTGACCCACGGTGGCCAGCAGTTCGCGAGCCTCCTGGGTGGTCAACCCGATCCCGTCATCAACGATTTCTAACCCGTCACCATCCCAGGAGCGTACCCGAATCGAACCGATCACATCAGGGTCGATTGATCGCCGAGCAGTGATCGCGTCCACACCATTTTGGAGGAGTTCGCGCAGGTAAACATTCGGCCCCGAATAGAGGTGTCGAGCTAAGAGATCGACAACTCCACGAAGGTCAACTTGAAAAGGTGCGCCAGTTTCTTCCATTACTTTTCCTCACTTGGTGGGTTCTCCAACAATTCACGTACCCATGTCTCGGGACTCACATCACTGGGCATGATCCACGGGCCACGTGGACTCAGTGAGACCCCGGGGAACACCTGGGGCCCATCAGGCACACAGGACCTTTTGAATTGCGAGGAGAAGAATCGCTTGAGAAACCTTTCCAGCCACGCCGTGATCGTGCCCAGGTCGTAGTTTACCTTGGCTTTTTCCTCTGTGCCCGGTGGCCAGGAGCCCTGCTGGGAATCCTTCCACACCTGATGGGCGAGTTCGGCAATACGAGAGGGTTTGACTCCACGCAGGAAATAGTAGAGAAAGAAATCATTGAGAGGGTACGGGCCGATGGTCTTTTCGGTGGATTGGAGCCCTTCTGTTTCTTTTGTGGGTACGAGTTCGGGGGATATCTCTTGGGTGATGATGGTGTCGAGGACTGTGGTGGTTGTGGCATCGAAAGAAGACTGTGATGCAACCCAGGCGATGAGGTGGGGAATCAGGGTCTTCGGCACGCCGCAATTAACACTGTAATGGCTCATGTGGTCACCCACACCATAGGTGCACCACCCAAGGGCCAACTCGGAGAGGTCACCGGTTCCCACAACGATTCCTCCGCGTTGGTTGGCCAACCGGAAAAGATAGTCGGTACGCAGACCAGCTTGAACATTCTCGAAAGTGACGTCGTAGAGCTCTTCGCCACTGGCAGCTCCATGACCGAGGTTGGTCAGCATCTCGGTTGCCGTGGAACGAATGTCAATGGTCTCGAAGGTCGTACCCGTTGCTTCCATGAGTGCCAGCGCGGATGATTTGGTCTGATCACTGGTGGCAAACCCGGGCATGGTGAACGCGAGGATGTCGCTTCGTGGGCGAGAGAGTTGATCCATGGCTGCACCACACACGAGCAGGGCCAGTGTTGAGTCAAGTCCACCCGAAACCCCAATCACAAGGTTGGGGGTTCCGATAGCCTTCATCCGCTGGGTGAGGCCGTACACCTGGATCTTGAAGGCTTGCTCACAGAGATGGGCGAGCTCACCGGGGTCACTGGGAACGAAAGGAAAACGCGTTGAGGCCACCGCAACACTACTGGCGTCATCCAGGAGATCATCCAGATCGTCAAAACCCAGATCATCATCCATCAGCTCATCATCGTCCATGTCATCGAGATCCATCAAACGGATGTCTTCGGTGGAGTTGTTGATTCGCGCGTTCTTGGAGTTCTTTTTGAATTCGAGTGTGGCGACTACTCCACTGGGGTTGGTGGCGTACAACTCGGATTCACCGACAAGTGTGCCACGGTGAACAATCCATGCTTGTCCATCCCAACTGGCATCGGTGGAGGATTCACCAGCCCCAGCATTGACCACGACGAGAGCAACCTTGCCTTCTTCCGAAGCTGATTGTGCTGTTTGTTTCCTCATCGAGGATGAGGTCGCCGCTGGATTGGCAGTAATCATCACCACCAGTGACTCGTCTGGTTTGTCTAACCCACCGAAGTCTGCGAGATAGTCCAGATACTCATCGCCCACAACAACGCGACATCGTTGCGTACTGCGTTCAGCGATCGCAAAGGTTGACAGGTCATCCATGGTGGTGGAATACCCCGCAACAGTCATAGGGCCACAATGTTGAGGGAAACCAAACCATCTGAGAGTGTGAGTATCGCTGAGGGCGTTGGCATCCGACTTGGGCACCACACCTGCGATGGCCCCACCGCGAATCACCACTGCACAGTTGACAAGCTCACCGTCGTACCGCAATGGTGCACCCACAACGATAGTAATAGCTAAGGAGGCCGAGGCTTCCACGATGGTGCCAATCCCCTGCTGGGTTGCTTCGATGAGCGCATCCTGCACAAACAGATCCCCGCACGTACTTCCCGTTAAACACAGTTCGGGGTAGGCAACAAGATCGACCCCGTCTTTGTCCATGAGTTGGATGTCTTCAATCAGGGCCTGGGCGTTCCTCTGGGGCTGGGCAAGGTGAAGAGGTAGTACGCGTGCGGCGACACGCAACGTCTCTTGACCAGAAGTTTTGACATCCATAAGACAATTCTCTCACGTTCGAGGAGATAATCCTCACCGGGAACCCCCACCTCAACTGCCATCCAATCTAGCACTCGGCTTGTACGAGTGCTAACTCAGGGTGTAGATTCTTCCTGGCACTGACAGTATGAGTGTGCTAACTCCGGTGGTGGGAAACCACTGGGCCAAGATGAAACCGTGACCGCGAAGGTCACCACGACACGAAAGGGGTCTTGACGTGGCAGCCACGATCAAGCCGCTCGAGGACCGGGTCCTCGTCCAGCCATTGGAAGCCGAGCAGGTTACTGCTTCTGGCCTGGTTATTCCAGATACAGCAAAAGAAAAGCCTCAAGAGGGCAAAGTTATCGCCACCGGCCCTGGCCGTACAGATGACGATGGAAAGCGCATCGCCATGGACGTTGCCGAAGGTGACATCGTGATCTTCTCGAAGTACGGTGGAACAGAAGTGAGCTATGACGGCAATGACTATCTCCTGCTCAATGCTCGCGATATTCTCGCCAAGGTCACACGTTAAGGGTTGATGCACAATGGCTAAGATCCTTGCTTTTGACGAGGAAGCCCGTCGCGCTCTCGAACGCGGTGTAGATACCCTCGCCAACACTGTCAAGGTGACACTCGGCCCCAAGGGTCGCTATGTCGTCTTGGACAAGAAATGGGGCGCCCCCACGATCACCAACGACGGTGTCACTGTCGCCAAAGAGATCGAATTAGCGGACCCCTATGAGAACCTGGGAGCACAGTTAGCTAAAGAAGTAGCCACCAAGACGAATGATGTCGCTGGTGACGGTACGACCACTGCTACTGTTTTGGCTCAAGCGATGGTTCATGAGGGGCTGCGCGCTGTGGCTTCTGAAGCTAACCCCATTGGGCTCAAGCGTGGCATCGAGAAAGCTGTTGAGGCTGTGACCGATGAATTGCGCAAGGTTGCTCGCCCGGTAGAAACCACTGCTGATATGGCCTCAGTAGCGACGATCTCCTCGCGTGACCCTGAGATCGGTGAACTGATTGCTCAAGCCTTCGACAAGGTCGGCAAAGATGGCGTGATCACTGTTGATGAGTCACAGACTTTTGGTACGGAACTGGAATTCACTGAGGGTATGCAATTCGACAAGGGTTACATCTCTCAGTATTTCGTCACTGACGCTGATCGCATGGAAGCTGTCTTCGAGAACCCATACATCCTCATCAACTCGGGCAAGATCTCGTCGATGAACGAGTTGCTTCCGATGCTGGAGAAGGTGATTGCTGCTGGTGGCCAACTCGTGGTGATTGCTGAGGATGTGGAAGGTGAAGCACTGTCCACTTTGGTGGTGAACAAGATTAAGGGTTCTTTCACCTCTGTTGCGATCAAGGCTCCCGCCTTCGGTGACCGTCGCAAAGCCATGCTTGAAGATATCGCCATCCTCACTGGTGGCCAGGTTGTTGCCCCCGAGGTGGGGTTGAAGCTTGACCAGGTGGGTTTGGAGGTTTTGGGTCGTGCACGACGCATCGTGGCCACTAAAGACAACACCACGATTGTTGATGGTGCAGGAAACCCCGAGGATGTTCAGGCTCGCGTTGCGCAGTTGCGCGCCGAAATTGAGCGTACGGACTCCGACTGGGATCGCGAGAAACTCCAGGAGCGTGTTGCGAAACTCGCTGGTGGGGTCTGCGTGATCAAGGTGGGTGCTGCCACAGAGGTGGAACTCAAGGAGAAGAAGCACCGCATCGAGGATGCTGTTTCTGCGACTCGCGCAGCCATCGAAGAGGGCATTGTCGCCGGTGGTGGATCGGCTTTGGTTCACGCAGCTTCAGTGCTCAGTGATGGATTGGGTTTGGTCGGTGACGAGAAGGCTGGGGTCAACCTGGTCTATCGCTCCCTGGTGGAACCCCTGCGTTGGATCGCCGAGAACGGTGGAGAGCCCGGATATGTCATTGTTTCCAAGGTGAAAGAGTTGAAGCCCGGCATGGGTTACAACGCTGCCACTGGCGAGTACGAGGACCTCATCAAAGCTGGTGTCATCGACCCAGTCAAGGTGACCCGTTCAGCTCTGGCGAATGCTGCTTCTATTGCTGCCCTGCTGCTCACCACCGAAACCCTCGTGGTGGAGAAACCAGTAGAAGAGGATGAGGCCCCTGCCCCCGCCCCTCACATGCACTAGATTTCAAACTCAACCAACTGTGGTCCGGCCCCCTCGGGTGTCGGGCCACAGTTGTTTATATCGTCAACAGTTGGTGGGACAGGGGGGACAGGCACCGAGTCACACTCCCCCTTTCCATCTTTGTGTGAACTCACATCAACCCCGTCATTCCAACAGTTGGTGGGACAGGGGGGACAGGCACCGAGTCACACTCCCCCTTTCCATCTTTGTGCGAACTCACATCAACCCCGTCATTCTGCGGAGCGGAGCGACTCGCAGAATCCAGACCCCACAGTCGAACAACTCGATAGTCTGGACCCTGCGACTTCGCGCAGGGTGACGGAGGTGGGACTCGTGGACCCTGCGACTTCGCGCAGGGAGACGGCGGTGGGGTCGCAGGGGCACGTCGATTGGGTGACAAAACACCCCCGTCCCCAGTTTGTCCGTCGATTGGGTGACAAAACACCCCCGTCCCCAGTTTGTCAACAAGGGGACGGTATGAACTGTCACACACCACAGGACACAACATGACAGCGCGAATGTGACAGTTCATACCGTCCTCTTGTCACATGACATCGGCCCTCTGTCCGCTTACTGTTCGTGGACCAGGGTGGTTTCGCCGGCTTGGCGGGCGGCGGGGATGCCGGCGAGCAAGCCAATGAGGTGTGCGAGAATGAACAGTCCGACAACCCACAGCCATACAGGGATGGATGTCCAGTTAACTGTCCAACCGGGCAGAGTCTGGGAGATGACGAAAGCTAAACCAGCTCCGAAACCAATGCCGACGAGGGCACTCGTGGCAGAGATGAGGACCGACTCGAAACTCACCATTCTGCGCAACTGTCCCTTGGTTGCTCCACCTGCTTTCAGAACCGCAGTTTCACGGCGTCGCTCCAGAACCGAATTACCCAACATGGTGGCCAAGGTGATCATCGCTGCGAGGGTGCACACCGCCACAAAGGTCAACACGATCCCTCTCATGAGAGTCACCTGCGGATCAGGAACAGTCAAGAAATCACTTCGTGACTGAACAATCAGATCAGGGTACTCCTGTTGGGCTTTCGTCAGAGCCGACTCGATTTCCCTCAGAGCCTGATCAGAATTCGATCGTACGAGGACCGTGGTTGCTGACATGAACTGTGCACGGGCATGCCCAGGAATAGGCTCAATCAGGGAGGCTGTAGGAATCAGGACATCGGCAAAAAACTGTGAATCGATGATCACCTTCACCGGCACAGTGATCGTCGTGGCATGGGGGGTGCCAGGAGCAACAGCAAGTCTGAGAGAGTCACCAACATGAAGTTTCTGCTGAGCCGCAAAAGCTTCGCTCACCGCAGCGCCATCATAGAAACCACTGATAGCACCATCAACCACCAGGGTTTCATTAGGGGCAGCAAAAGTGTCAGGGGACCCAAACAGTACGCGCGCTGACAAATAATGGTCTTGAGAAACAACCCTCGCCGGAGCCAACCCATAACTGAGGACCCGCGCATCGAGAATCTGGCGTACGCCAGTGAGGGACTGATCAGGAACATAGCCATAGGTGCCTGTGATGACATAGTCCGCAGCAATGTCACGCTCCAGCGCGTCCTTGCCTGACAAATGAGCCGACCCGGTCAGGAGCAACCCAGCGGTAGCCACAGCAAAACCAACCATGAACACTGAAGCGATATTTCCCGCACGGCGGGCTGAGCGTCGCGCATTCTTTTTCGCGAATCGAGCAGAAACCCAGGAGACCAGTCGCAAGGGAGCTGCCACGATAGGCATCAAAATCAAGAGCAACAGTGGCGCCATGAGGATGATACCCACTAGGAAAGCAATGAACGAGATCAACACTATGGTGTTGTTGTGGGCCATGAATAGGGCGTACCCCACACCGGCTCCACCACCAATCACCAGAAGAACACCCAGGATTGCTCGAACCCAACCAACACCGCCACGGCCGGCCAGTGGGCCACGCAACAGTTCAGCGGTGGACAGTGACACAGATTTCCGCGACCCCCACCAGGCGCCAAAAGTGAACATCCCCACGGTAGCGACAAAGCAGATCAACAACATGACCCAGGGAACACCGAAAGACAACCTCATCCCTGAGATGAAACGGACCAGTGGTTGGAAGAATAACGACAGCCCTGCACCGGCAACAATCCCTATTGCTGCACCGATGGCAGAGATGACGAGCCCCTGGCGTACGATCCAACCCAGCATTTGACCACGCGTACTACCCAAAGAGGTCAACACCGCCATCTGTTCGGCTTTATCCCGCCCCGCTGCTGCATAAATCGACGCCATCAACAGCGTCCCAATAAGCAGACACAAGAAAGCAAAAATCCACGCCAGATAACTCAAAAACATGAAGGAAGAATCAGCAGTGGTGATGGTACGGTTGCGCAACTCTTTGCCCGAGACAACCTCGGTTTCCACGGTGGTGTCCAACCCTTGAAGAACCCCTTGGTTGGCTGCCACGTGATTCGTCTGGGCATCCTGGTATCTCACTGCCACCATGGGCACCAGGGAACTAGGAGCAAACAGCGCACGGGCCACATGGGGAGACAAAATGACCACAAAGGCGCCACCGAGATCGGAATCATAGGACACAATCCCGGTGATCTTTACCCCCGGATCGATCGTGTTACCATTCGCGATGAGACCGGCTTCGTCACCCACCTTCATACCCAAAGACTTAGCGGTGGCCTCCTCTAAAGCAATCTCGGTGGGTGTCGCTGGATACTCCCCCTCCACCAGACGGGCTCGGCCCACTTCATCCTTATCGGCTGGGATGCCGTACGACGGGATGCGCGAACTGACAGGTCTGCCATCGCGGTACGACAACACCACCGGGCCGATGTACATCGGATAGGTGGCCCTCACTTCAGGAAGAACGGAGAGTTGTGCAGTGACTTTTGCGTCCAGGAAACGCTGCTGGGACTTAGGTTTGGTCAACAAGTCCGCCGGATCAGAACCCACAGGTTTCACGATCGCATCAGCATTCACCAGCGCATTAACCACCCCGGTGATCGTGGAGGTCACCGATCCCCGCAGGAAAAGGGCGCAAGAACTCAGTGCCATGGCTAAGGTGACGGTCAGTATCGCCACAACAAAGCGTCGAAGGTTGCCCTGGACACCGAGCTGAATACTTTTCATACCTGACCACCCGACAATGACTTCCACGCTTTCATCACCTCGGTGAGATTGGGGGAATCAATCTCAGCAATGATGACACCATCTTCCATGACACACACTCGATCAGTGGAAGCAGCCACAGCGGGATCATGGGTGGCGATCACGATAGTTTGACCGAGGTTCTCCACACAATCAGAGAGCATATCGAGCAGTTCGTCTGCCTCATCCCTGTTCAGTTCACCGGTGGGTTCATCAGCAAAAATCACTGACGGCTGGCTCATGAGTGCACGAGCGCAGGCAACGCGTTGCTGCTGGCCGGCGGTGAGCTTGGCTGGTTTATGATTGAGCGCATCCCCCAGATGGAAGACTGCCACTACTTTCTCAAACCAGTCCTTGTCGACCTTGGTTTTGTTGAGGATCAGCGGTAGACGGATATTTTCTGCTGTCGACAAAGTTGGTAGCAAACCGAAAGCTTGGAAGACATAACTGACGGTGGTACGACGGAATTTGGCGAGTTGTTTCTCTTTCATGGCAGAAAGGTTCTCACCGGCAACCATGATGGTCCCTGTTGTGGGTGACTCCACCCCAGCCATGCACTGCAAGAGAGTGGACTTGCCTGACCCTGAGGAGCCCATGAGGGAGGTTAACTGTCCTTGACCGATGACAACATCGACACCACTCAGGGCCTCCACTGTTTCGTCTTTAGAACCAAAAGACTTGGTGACATTGGTGACCTCAACCATGATTCCTGATGGTGGCTGATAGGCGCGCTTGGTGGAGGTTTTCTTTCGAGGAGCAGGAGCAGGGGTAGACTTCTTGGCTTCACGCCTCGTCCGCTGCTTCTGTGGTGGCGGTGGCGGGGGTTCCTCGTGAACCATGGGAGGTGACGGGGGTTGCTCAGGGGGGAAGATATCAACAGGTTCTTGAAAGGCCGGGCCCACGGGTTCGAGGTCTTCCACCTTGGCTACTTTGTCGTACTCCTGTGGGGGAAGCTGCCGCGGCGGGGCCGGGGGCGCTGGAGGGGCAGGCGGCGCCGGTGGTGCGGGTGGTGCTGGGCGGGGAGCCCGGGTGGGTTGTGGTGCCCGACGCGGTGGTTGCTCGCGCTCATAGTCGTCCACATAACGTTCACGAGTACGGCGTGGTTCCGCCTGGGGGGTGGGGCGTGGACGTGGCGCTGGGCGTCGAGGCTGCCCGGTGGCATCACGTACTGAGCGAGCAGATTCGCGTGGCGCAGCAGAAGTGGATCCACGTTGTGCCCGCCGTTCGGCGATTTCTCTTCTCAATGCCTCCAGGCGCTCATCGGGATCCTGGGATCGCGCGGATGGGGTTGCTGGGCGCCGCGTACGGGGAAGAGGCTCATCAGAATAACGCGAGCCACCACCATCGGCCAGGTCACGGCGTAGAGCAGCAATCGAGGACCCGCCTGGGGCTTGGGCTGGCCGAGGTCGTGGGCGTGGTGCTGCAGAGGGGCGTGGTGCTGCAGAGGGGCGTGGCGTGGCGGAGGGGCGAGAACGGGGGGGCTCGTCTTCACGATGCAGACGGTCACGCAAGTCATCAAAGTTGTTGCGCCCTGTCATGATCTTCTCTTCGAAAGGGTCGCGTGGATGGCGATCCATCTCATCGGAGCCAAAGAGGGCTTCCAGTTCCGCCTCAACTTGGGGGGAGGAACGCCGTGGGCGAGATGGACGTCGCGGTGCATCATCCATTCGTGGGTAGCTGCCGGAATCGTCGCCATAAGGGTACTGTCGAGAATCATCACTCACCCGTCCATTCTGCCATGCCACCACCAGCGCGCAAGCCCATCAGGGCCTGGATGTCGCTACTTTCCCACTGTGGAGAAATCGGGTTGTTCTCTTAGAGAGTTCTGTGAAAACAGCAGATAGTTTGACCCAGATTGTCACTGAGGTGAATCCGAGCAGAAACCACACCTAGCTGTTGCGAGTCGACGTGAGAATGATACCCAGCACCACAGCAAGCAGAGCCCATCCACCCAAAACCCCCAACCCCTGCCAGGGCCCCAGAATCGTCGAGCTTGGTGTTGCCTGAGTGACCAAAGAACCAGCATTGGTGGGAAGGAATTGGGTTGCTGTGGCCACCCAGTGACGCCACCCGGTTGCTTCCTCGCCCCTGACCAGCAGGGCGTTGAGGATATTCATCGCTATCGGAAGAATAGTGATGATGCCCACCGCCGTACCAATACTTCCCGCAGTGGAACGGATGATCGCACCCAAACCAAAACAGAACAAAGCAATCAGAATCATCGAAGCAATGAAACCACCCAGGATGCGGTAGTTCACCTCTGTTAACAGTGAGACATCAATGAAGACAGTGTCCTGGAGGAAAAGGAACCATCCACCCGCCCAGGACGCCGCCACGGAGGCAACAAACACCAGGAGACACAACACGCTGATCACGATCATTTTCGCTATCAGTACGCGGATCTTGCGTGGGGCAACCGTGAACGTGGACCTGATCATCCCCGAGGAGTATTCATTGGTGATGATCAGAATCGACAGGATCATGAACACCAGGGTTCCAAAGAAAGAACACCCCTGGGTAACCATCTCCGACCAGGAAGCCAAATCACCAGGCATCATCGGTGAACCATCCGGGTTGCGAGGAATCGCCTCACCCTTGTTCACATCCGTGTCAGCGAATTTCATTCCAAAGGCAATCACGATAGACATCGCCACATTCAACGCGAAACAGATCGCCAGGATCCAACCAGTGGAGCGTACCGAAAAAATCTTGATCCACTCCGAGCGCAGGATCCTAAAAAAATTGAGCTTCTTCACCATGGTTACCACTGCCTTGGGGGGGTACGCGGGCTGGGCGGTGATGGAGGAAACCCACGAGAATCGCCATCATCCGGATATCTTCTCTGCTGGTAGCCGGGGGGATATATCCCGTCACGGCGAGGCTCCGGGCGCAAACCAGGTCGTGGCAGGATTCGTTCCTCCAAACCATCGACGTCACGATCAGCGCCCATCGAGGAGCGATAGGGGTCCCTGCGGGGGCTGTCGAATTCATCCCAGCGCTCAGTGGGGCGTACCGAATCTCGGCGAGTCAATGGAGGTTCAGGATAGGGCCCCGGGCGCGAAAGACGAGACGGTGGCGGTGTCCAGGTTGGTTGTCTGGATTCATCAGGATAAGAATCGGGCCGGTATTCGCGGGTACGGCCATAGGGCTGGCCGTAGGGGGTGTCCTCATCGAGTTCGCGCTCATGATAAGGAACAATCTGCTCATCATAAGGGTCCGGCAACCCATGGTCGATCATCTGAGCCGGAGCAGGTTCGGGAGGTAGGTTAGGCTCGCCATAATCCTCACCTTGGCCCGAGTAGAGGGGTTCCTCGTGGCCGTACTCCTCTGCTGGATCTGGGTGCAAGGGGGGAGGCGGTGGGGGAACCGGTTCCGGGTTTGGCTCCAGATTGGGCTCCCTGGTTGGTTCAGGGGTCAGCTCCCCGGTGGGTTCTGGATTTGTCTCCAGATTGGGCTCCAGGGCTGGGCGAGGACTCGGTGGCGCAGGAGGTGAAGAGATGGACTTGGTGGGTACGGGTGGGACAATGGGGCTACCTTGGAATTCTTGAGCCGAATTGGTCAACTCCATGTAAATATCTTCCAAAGAACGAGTGATAGGACTCAGCTCATGGAGCTCCCATCCAAGACGGGCAGCCTCAACACCAATCTGCTGACCACTCAGACCATGAACCACCAGCGACCCATCATCGTCGAGAGCTGATTGGCGTCCCGAACGGTTCACTGCTTCAGCGATGTCGGACACTTGGGGGGATCTCACGCGAGTGACCACACCCGATGCTTGGGCCACCAAGTCAGCCATCGGGGCCTCCTTGATGAGCCGACCGCGACCAATGATGACAACATGGTCGGCGACCTGGGCCACCTCGCTCATCAGATGGCTGGACAGGAAAATAGTTTTCCCCTCGGAGGCGAGTTTCCTCACCAAGTTACGTACCCAGGCAACACCCTCAGGATCGAGACCATTGATCGGCTCATCGAGGATGAGAGTCTGCGGGTCACCCAACAGTGCTGCTGCCAAACCGAGACGCTGGGTCATCCCCAGGGAGAAACCGCCGGCACGCTTGCGGGCCACCGTTTCCAGGCCCACCATTTCGATGACCTCATCGACTCTCTTCTTGGAGATGCCGTGTGTTGCTGCCAGGGCGCGAAGATGATTGCGGGCACTGCGACCCGGATGGATCGCTTTGGTTTCGAGAAGGGCACCCACCTCACTCATGGGTGACTTGGTGGATTTGTAGGGGCGCCCATTCACCCGGGTTTTGCCACCCGTGGGACGGTCGAGCCCAAGAATGCATCGCATTGTGGTGGATTTTCCTGCACCATTCGGCCCGAGGAACCCAGTCACCACCCCCGGACGTACCGAAAAACTCAAAGAGTCCACAGCAACTGTCGACCCATACTTCTTGGTCAGATCAGCAACATCAATCATTATCCACCTCCTCGAGTTTTCACGTACCTCATTATGCTACCGCAGTTTGCCCATATCCCCCATTTGGGGACGTTTGTCACATATCCCCATACCCCGTCATTCTGCGGAACACCCTCCCTGTCTGCGGAACACCCCCCCTGTCTGCGGAACACCCTCCCCCCGTCTGCGGAACACCCTCGCCCCGTCTGCGGAACACCCTCCCCCCGTCTTTCTGCGCGAAGTCGCAGAATCCAGAAACCACAGCTGTGCACATCTGATTTCTGGGCCCTGCGAGTCGCAACGCTACGCGGGGTGACGCATATGGGAACACTTGTCACAGTTCGGGTTCGGGGACGGGCTCTGGGCGGTGGAAGGTGATCAGGACACTCATTCCATCAACACCTTGGGTCACAGCAACAATGGACCATCCACGTGACTCCATGACACACAGATAGTTGTCGAGTGCCGGGTTGGTCTTGGTTTTGAACGAAAGATCAGCCTCAGATTTTTGGAAGGCCTCGCGAGCACCCCACAAGGGGATTCTCACCATTGTGTACGCCATGGGTTACCTTTCTCGTTCGACATCGACGCGGTAGCCACCTCGTTGTGATGTCGCAGGACTGCCACATCGTCTCCACCGTCATTCTGTGCGAAGTCGCAGAATCCAGAAAACACAGTCAGACAACTATGGATTCTGGACCCTGCGACTCCGCGCAGGGAGACGGCGACGGGTGGTGCACCGCAAGACAAAGTGAGTGGTGCACCGCAAGACAAAGTGAGTGGTGCACCGCAAGACAAAACAGTACCACCGTGAGCGATGAGACAACACAAAAAAGTCCGCCCCCTTGAGTTTGTGACAGTTAATACCGGGAGCGGTTGTCACGGGGTTGGGGTTAATATCTCGCGGTTGCCGAGGTAGGGGCGAAGGGGTTCGGGGACGGTGACTGATCCGTCTGGGTGTTGGAAGTTTTCGAGGATCATGATGATCATGCGTGGGACAGCGCACAAGGTGCCGTTGAGGGTGGCGACCGGTTCGATACCCTCGTCGAAGCGTGCACGAATGTTGAGGCGACGGGCCTGGAACTGCGTACAGTTTGAGGTTGAGGTGATCTCGCGATATTTGCCTTGGCTCGGAACCCAGCCGTAGCAGTCAAACTTTCTGGCCGCTGACAGTCCCAGATCGCCACTAGCCACATCGAGAACCTGGAAAGGGATACCCAGGGAACTAATGAATTGCTTCTCGTGATCCAGCAGTTTCTGGTGCTCGGCGCGGGAGTCCTCCATCCGGCAGTAGACAAACATCTCCACCTTGTCGAACCAGTGGACCCGGAAGATACCGCGAGTATCCTTACCGTACGACCCAGCCTCGCGTCGGAAACACGGGCTATAACCTAAATATTTGCGGGGAAGAGTGGAACCGTCGAGAATCTCGTCGCTATGGTACGCCGCGAGAGCAACCTCCGAGGTTCCCACCAGATAGAGGTCATCTGCGGGAAGATGGTAAACATCCTGGGCTGCCTGGCCAAGGAACCCCGTACCCTCCATCGCTTTGGGTGTGACCAAGGAGGGAACAATCATCGGGGTGTAACCCCACTCGACAGCCTTCGCGACCGCGTACTGGGTGAGAGCCAACTCCAGCAGAGCCCCCACACCGGTCAAGAAATAGAACCGCGAACCCGACACTTTCGCTCCGCGTTCCATGTCGATCGCACCCAGAATTTCACCAAGCTCCAGGTGATCGCGGGGGGTGAAACCCTCAGCTTCGAAATCACGCGGGGTTCCTATGGTTTCCAGGACAACAAAGTCATCCTCTCCCCCACGGGGAACCTCGTCGAAAACCGGGTTGGGCACACGAGCCATCAACTCGGTGAACCGCGCTTCGATGTTGGTGACCTCAGCATCAGCCGCTTTCACTTTCTCAGCAAGTTCTGCCCCCTGAGCCAACAAAGCCGGTCGGGTTTCCGGGGTTGCTTTCGCTACAGTACGCCCCAGTTCTTTCTGGGATGCCCGCAACTCCTCAAAAATCGCGATCGCTGAACGGCGCTGCTCATCGGTCGCCACCAACTGGTCAATGATATCCGGAGATTCCCCGCGCGCCGCTTGGGCGTCCTTCAACCCTTGAGGGTCACTGCGCAGGAGCTTCGGATCAATCATGGAACTGATCTATTCTTGGTCGTCCTGTGTCGCTTCAGCGGTTTCTTCAGCATCGTTGGTTTCAGCGACTTCCTCAACCTCAGTTGCTTCGCCAGCCTCAGCGGTTTCCTCAACCACGTCAGTCTCGTCGATCACCTCGTCAGCTGCATCCTCGACCTCATCGGCCACATCTTCCACAGTGTCATTGATGTCCTCAACTGAATCCTCAACCACGACGTCATCGGTTTTGGCAGCCTTCTTCTTCGGCTCCTTCTTGACAACCTCTTCGGTCACGAGCTCAATGATCGCCATCGGCGCATTATCACCTTGACGCGGACCCACCTTCGTGATCCGGGTGTACCCACCATCACGCCCAGCCATCGATGGAGCAATCTCAGTGAACAGTACGTGAACAACTGTCGGATCAGTGATCGTCTTCATGACAATACGACGATTGTGGAGATCACCCTTCTTGGCTTTGGTGATCATCTTCTCTGCCAGTGGCTGCATCCTCTTGGCGCGGGTTTGAGTGGTCTTGATGCGACCATGCTCAAACAGCTGCGTCGCCAGGTTAGCGAGCATCAGTTTCTCGTGGGCGGGAGAACCCCCCAGCCGTGGGCCCTTGGTTGGTTTTGGCATGACTCTTCTCCAGTCCTCTACAGGGCGAAATCGCCGTCGGTGTCATAACGGTTGTGGGCATAAGACTCCATGTTGAAAGCGGAATCCTTCAACGTGAGCCCCAGTTCTTCGAGCTTCAGTTTCACTTCATCAATCGACTTTTGACCAAAGTTGCGAATATCCATCAGATCCACTTCTGAGCGGGAAACCAACTCGGAGACCGTGTGGATTCCTTCACGCTTCAAGCAGTTGTACGAGCGTACTGTCAAGGAAAGATCTTCAATCGGCAACGCAAGGTCAGCGATCAACTGATCATCCATGGGGGCGGAATCCAGTTCGATACCCTCAGCTTCGGTGTTGAGTTCGTGGGCAAGGGAGAACAATTCCACCAGGGTACGCCCCGCCGATGCCATGGCGTCACGCGGGAGAATCGCTGGCTTGGTTTCCACATCGATGATCAAGCGATCAAAGTCGGTACGCTGCTCAACGCGGGTGGCCTCCACCTTGTAGGTGACACGCAACACCGGGGAATAAATCGAATCAATCGGGATACGACCGATCTCAGCATCAGGGTTCTTGTTTTGGGTGGCAGACACATATCCGCGACCACGCTCCACAATGAGATCCATCTCCAAAGAAGCAGAATCATTCAACGTGGCAATATGCAACTCAGGATTGTGGATCGTCACCAGGGAGGATGTTTCAATATCCGCTGCAGTGACATCACCAGCGCCAGTCTTGCTCAAACGAATCTGGACAGGCTCATCCTCATCAGAACTCAACACAAGATTCTTCAAGTTGAGGATCAACTCGGTGACATCCTCCACCACACCAGGGATCGACGAAAACTCGTGGCTGATGCCCTGGATACGGATCGACGTGACCGCTGCACCAGGGATCGAGCTGAGCAGGGTACGGCGCATCGAATTGCCGAGAGTGTAACCAAAACCAGGTTCCAGCGGTTCAATCACAAACGTGGAACGATTCGGTTCATGGGATTCCTCAGTGAGGACTGGGCGTTGTGCAATGAGCATTATTCTTTCCTTTCCGCCGTCCGCTATATGACGACGATATGGGGTCTAGGGGTCAGATCAGCGTGAATAGAGTTCGACGATGAGCTGTTCTTGGAGATCAATAACGATCTGTTCACGGGTGGGCAACGAGTGGATGATGATCCGTCCCGAGGTGGGGCGGGAATCCATCCACGCTGGGACCGTACGCGAATCGAAGGTTTCCCTCGCTTCAACGATCGGCACGATATTGGCGGACTTCTCAGACAAATCAATGATGTCCTGGGTGCGAACCCGATAGGAGGGAATCGTCACACGTTGACCGTTGACTGAGAAATGACCGTGGGAGACAAACTGGCGGGCCTGACGGCGGGTTTTCGCGAAACCCGCACGATAAACGACATTGTCGAGACGGGATTCCAGAATCTGGAGCAACATGTCGCCAGTTTTGGTTCCCGAGCGGGCGGCCTCCTTGTAGTAGCGACGGAACTGCTTCTCCATCACACCATAAGCGAAACGTGCCTTCTGCTTTTCTTTGAGCTGCTGGGAATACTCAGAGTCTTTCGTACGCCCGCGGCCATGCATACCGGGAGGGAAAGGGCGACGCTCAAAAGACTTATCGCCACCAACAAGATCAACACCCAGTCGACGGGATTTGCGGGTCATCGGACCTGTATAACGAGCCATGGGAAGAGTCCTTTCTAGACGCGACGGCGCTTCGGTGGGCGGCAACCATTGTGGGGCATCGGGGTCACATCAAGGATGGCTCCGACCTCCAAACCAACAGCACCCAGGGAACGGATAGCGGTCTCACGACCAGAGCCGGGGCCCTTGACAAACACATCAACACGCTTCATGCCATGCTCCATCGCGCGACGCCCAGCAGCCTCAGCTGCCATCTGTGCGGCATAGGGGGTGGATTTCCTGGAACCCTTGAACCCGACCGTACCCGCTGAAGCCCAGGTAATAACCGAACCTGCAGGATCGGTGATCGTGATGATCGTATTGTTGAATGTGGATTTGATGTGGGCTTGACCCACGAGAATATTTTTCTTCTCTTTGCGACGCACCTTCGTTTTGGCGCCGGCTTTCTTGGCTGTAGCCATGATCCTTCTTTCTGCTGTGATCTAGTGATCAGCGAGCCTTCTTCTTGCCTGCGACTGACTTCTTGCGTCCCTTGCGGGTACGCGCATTGGTTCGGGTACGCTGCCCGCGTACCGGCAAACCGGAGCGATGGCGTCGGCCCTGGTAGTTACCAATCTCAACCTTGCGGCGGATATCGGCGGCGACAGCGCGACGCAGGTCACCTTCGATTTCATAGTTGGCTTCAATAAAGTCACGCATCTTCACAAACTGATCGTCGGTGACTTCGTGGACTCGTAGATCACCACTGACCCCAGTGGCTTCAAGAATCTTGGCTGCTCGGGAACGCCCGATGCCGAAGATGGCGGTGAGTGCGATCTCCAAGCGCTTCTCGCGCGGGAGATCAACACCGATAAGTCTTGCCATATGGCTTGTTTCTCTTTCGGTTGGTCTCCGGTTTCCCGGAGCGAAGGTGTGGACGTGACGCGTTCCCCATTTCAGAGGCTCCGGCCTTCGCCCGGAGGTGACTAGGTTCACCTAGGTGCGTACACGCTGTTTGGTTGTATTCAGTTGTGTGTTGTTTGCGATCCTACGAGGATGGGTCGATTCTGCTTAGCCCTGGCGTTGCTTGTGGCGAGGGTTCTCGCAGATCACGCGAACACGCCCATGGCGACGAATCACCTTGCACTTGTCACAGATCCTCTTGACGCTCGGCTGTACTTTCATCGAGCTGCTTCCTTGTTTCTCGCGAAGGGCGCTGGATGCACTCTTCTGTAGGTGTCAACCGCCTCGGACCTGGTGGACCTACTTGTGACGGTAGACGATTCGACCCCTGGAGAGGTCATAGGGCGACAGTTCCACAACAACCCGGTCGGAGGGCAGAATCCTGATGTAATGCTGCCTCATCTTCCCAGAAATTGTGGCAAGAACGATATGGCCATTGGTCAGCTCAACACGAAACATCGCGTTAGGCAGAGCCTCAACGACCGTACCCTCCAATTCGAGGGCTCCTTCTTTCTTCGCCATCTTCCCTTTCGGAATCGTATCCGGCCCCCTAGGCATAGTGGACCGACGGTCTATTGTACGGCACGGCGGGCAATCCCCCAAATCGCGTCAGCGGGGGTTAGCCACCCTGGGGCCGGTCAACTACCTTACCAAGTCACACGGGGACAGACACCACTGTCCCACCCACCACCGGGTCACCTGCCCCACCCACCACCGTCACCCTGCGGACTGTGACACCCACCACGGAAGGATACCTGACAGCGAAAACGTGACAGTTCATACCGTCCCCGCGTCACAGTCCCCACCCGGTCACCTGCCCCACCCACCACCGTCTCCCTGCGGACTGTGACACCCACCACCGTCACCCTGCGGAGCGGAGCGACTCGCAGGGTCCAGAAATCATATTTAAACAACTGTGGAGTCTGGATTCCGCGACTTCGCACGGAATGACCAAAGAACAACTGTGGAGTCTGGATTCCGCGACTTCGCACGGAACGACCAAAGAGCAACTGTGGAGTCTGGATTCCGCGACTTCGCACGGAACGACCAAAGAACAACTGTGAAGTCTGGATTCAAGGACTTCGCGCAGAATGGCGGGGAAAGTTGGATTGCGCAACGCTAGTGTGACAAAAACACCGTTCCCATTGTGTCAAGCAGCCCCGGTGTCAGTCACCGTGAGAAAACTACCGTATGATATCCACTGTGACTATGATCGATTCTCAAGCTATTTTGACCGGGCAAACCAAGCGTGGGGTTCCACCGGGCGTACTGGCCACCATCATTATTTCAGCTCTGTGTCTAGCTGGGTTCCTGCTGGTTTCCCTGATTTCTGGGCAGGTGAGCTTCCTTCTTGCATCCCTCCTGGCCCTCATCACCCTCGTACCCATGCTCGGTGGGGTGCTCGCACTCGACCGCGTCGAACCCGAACCAGTGTTCATGCTCGTGACCGTCTTCCTGTGGGGCGCAGGTGTTGCCGTCATCCTCTCCCTACTGTTCGAAACCATTGGTGTTGTCGCCATCTACAGCGCTGGGCGTGACACCGACATCGCTTGGATGTCCGCTGTTGTGTTGGCGCCCATCATCGAAGAAGCCACCAAGGGGCTCGTACTGTTTGGAATCCTGTGGTTCAGGCGCAAAGAAATCAACGGGATCACCGATGGTGTGGTGTACGCGGCAGTGACCGCTCTCGGGTTTGCGGCCGCCGAGAACATCGTCTACTACATGAACGCAGGCGGAAGTATGGTTTTCGTGTTCCTGCTACGGGGTCTGCTCTTCCCGATGTGTCACCCTGTTTTCACATCCATGACCGGCATCGGTATCGCCATGTCGATTGGCCGCCGGGATGCATCCCGGGTCTACCTTCCCATCGGTGGGCTCATTCTTGCCATGGTTCTGCATGCGATGTGGAACGGGTCGGCGTACCTCGGACTGGGCGCCCTGGCTATTGTTTTCCTGATTGTCGTAGCCGTCATGGTGACCATCATCTTGGTGCTTCGCAAAGAAAACCTGACAGTGATCACGCACATCCAACAACACATGGTTCAATATATGAGCACGGGGTTGGTGACCGAAGCTGACCTTTACATGCTGTCGAGCCTGAAAACCCGCAAGGACGCCCGCAACTGGGCGCGTACGAACTTTGGGAAACCAGGTTTCGAAGCGATGCGCGACTATCAGCAGGCATGCACCCATCTCACATTCATTCACGACCAGACCGCACAAGGGGTGATCGACGCGTACACCTTTGTCTCACGCCAAGGTGCACTACTCGCCTTGATGCAGGCCACCCGTCAAGCTTTCGCAATGATCCCTGAGACACCGCTACCTGTCGCAGCACAACCTGGTGTTGCCCCCGTATCCATGGCCCCACCCACGATGACTCCCCCACCGGGTTTCATCTCCCCTCAGAGTTATCAGCCCCAGAGTTATCCACCGCAGGGTTTCCCACCTCAGGGTTTCCCCGACCCTGGTTTTGCTCCGCAAGGGTATGCCGATCCAGGACTCCCACCACAAGGGTTCCCCGATCCCACGCAAGGATTCACTCCAGTTCCCGATCCGACGCAGCGGTATGCTCCGCAGGGGTTCCCTGACTCCGTACCCCCTCCTCAGGGGTTTCCCGATCCCGGTCTCCCTCCGCAAGGGTTCGATCCTGTTCCCGACCCGACACAGGCGTACGCTCCAACTCCCGATCCCACGCAAGGGTACGCTCCACAGGGTTACCCCGATCAGGGTCAAGTTCCCCAGGGATACCTCCAAACACCACCTCAGGAATACCCACCACCCCAGGGGTAGCCTCCACCCCAGGGGTACTAACCCTCACACCGTCATTCCGTGCGAAGTCACGGAATCCAGACTCCACAGTTGCGTAACTGCGAGTTCTGGGCCCTGCGAGTCGCGGAGCCTGTGCTGCGGAGCGCGCCAGCGCGACTCGCAGTGCTCCGCAGGGTGACGGAGTTGAGTTACGGTGACAGTTGGGGCCGGTATTAATTGTCACGATCTAGCGGATGACCTCGTCGAGAGGGTAGGTGGTTCCAGGTGGGGTGACTCTGGGGAGTTGTCCGCGACCATCAGGGTGGGGGATCGCACCCAAGAGTGCTTGAGTGTACGGGTGTCGGGGGTCAGCCCAGATTTCCTCGGCGGGTCCCCGCTCGACGATGCGACCCTGATACATCACCAGCAACCGATCAGCGATGAGGCGTACCACTGCTAGATCGTGAGAAATGAACACCATGCCAGCGCCCTGGGCGACAGTCAGTGAGCTCATGACATAGGCGACGAGCGCCTGGGTGGAGGCATCGAGGGAGGAGATGGGTTCATCCCCGATGAGTACGTCGGGTGCTGCAGCGAGTGCCCGCGCCGTAGCGAGACGCTGCCGCTGCCCGCCGGAGAAACTCCCCGGATAACGATCCGCATCCTTCGGGTCCATCCCCACACGGATCAACCACTCCTCCGGTGTCGACGGACGATCAGCACCGGAGGGTGTCTGAGCAACCTCATCCCCGCCACCCTGCGTACGACCACCCACGCCCCGAGTAGGACCCCCGTCACCCTGCGCAACCTTTTCTCCGTCACCCTGCGCGAAGTCGCAGGGTCCAGAACTCGCAGTTGCGCAACTGTGGAGTCTGGATTCCGCGACTTCGCGCGGAATGACGGATTGTGTGGCAGTTGGGGACGGGGGTATTTTGTCACGTGACTGTGACAGGACATACCGCCCCCCTGCCACACGTGACTGTGACAGAACATACCGTCCCGGTGTCACACCGCGGCGGTGGGCGGCATCGAGCCCGTCCTGGATTTGGGCACCCACTGTGCGGCGGGGGTTGAGGGAGGACCCTGGGTCTTGGAACACCATTTGGATTCCGGTGGCTTCAGCTTTGCGCGGGAGAATGCCGAGGGGTTTCAGGGTTTCACCCCGGTAGAGGACTTCACCGGAGTTGGGTTTCAACAATCCAGTCAGTACGCGGGCCATCGTGGATTTTCCACACCCGGACTCCCCCACGAGCCCCACCACCTCACCGGTGTACACATCAAAGGACACCCCATCAACCGCCCGTACAGGTGGATGCCCCGGGTAATCAACCACAATGTCTCGCGCACAGAGGACCAGTTCACTCATGAGCCACCCCCCTCCTGTGTGACCTTCTCCCCGTCACCCTGCGCTACCTTCTTCCCGTCACCCTGCGCGAAGTCGCAGGGCCCAGAATCCGCAGTTGCGCAACTGTGGAGTCTGGATTCCGCGACTTCGCACGGAATGACGGATTGAGTGACAATTGTCACATTTTGGGTGGCGAGACGAACCAGGTCATCGCGGGTTTGGGGGCCACTGACTGTGCCGGGGAGGGAGGCCAGCAGGGACGAGGTGTACTCGTGTTGGGGGTGGGTGAACACCGATGAGCAGGGGCCATTTTCGACGACGACACCGTGGCGCATGACCGCAACATCATCGGCGATAGCGGACATGACGCCCAAGTCGTGGGTGATGAACAACACCGCCAAACCGAGGGAGTCCACCAGGGAACGGATCAGTTCCAGGACACCGGCTTGAACAGTGACATCCAAGGCAGTGGTGGGTTCGTCCATGATCACCACCTCGGGGTCGCAGGCCAAAGCGATCGCGATGGCTATACGCTGGCGCTGTCCACCAGAGAATTCGTGAGGGAAACGCGACAAAGCCGACCGTGGGCTTGCGATACCGACACGATCGAGTCCTTTCACCGCCCGTTCGATGGCTTCGGTTTTGCTGAGACGCAGATGGTGGCGTACGTGATCGGTGAGCTGTGAGCCGATACTCAACTGGGGGTGAAGAGAGGTGGAGGGGTCCTGGAACACCATGGCCACTGATTTTCCGCGTACGGCAGCCAGGCGTGAACCAGTCAGCGTGGTGAGGTCACGGTCCCCGAGCATGATCCGACCGGTGATACGCGCCTTCTTGGGTTCCAGACCGATCACCGCCAAACCGGTCATGGTTTTCCCGGAGCCTGATTCCCCAGCAAGACCCTGAACATGTCCTTCCTCAACCACCAAATCGACTCCGCGCAGGATACTGGTCACCCCGGTTTCGGCGTGAATATCGAGGGTGAGATTATCGATGACCAGCCCATTCATACGCGTACCTCCTCAGGATCGAAGGCGTCACGCAAAGCGTCACCGAGGAAGTTGAAGGAGATCACGACTGTGCAGATGGCGAGACCGGGGAACCATCCCAGCCACCAGGAGTCGTAGTGGTTGACGGCGGCTGAGATCATGGAGCCCCATTCGGGGGTGGGTGGTTTCGCGCCAAGACCGAGGTATGACAGGCCGGATAACAGTAGGGCAGCGTTGCCGATGTCGAGGCTGGCCATGACGAGGGTGGGACCACCCACGTTGGGCAAGATGTCAAGTCTCATAGATTTCAGTGGGGAGAAACCGAGCAGGCGACCGGAGGCCACAAAGTCGGCTCCACGAAGCGATAGGACCATGGAGCGTACGACACGGGCGTACGGGGGCCAGGAGACAATGAGGGCAGCGAGAACTGCGTTGAACAGGGAAGCTCCGAGGGCGGCAGCGGTGACCATGGCGAGGATGACAGTGGGAAAGGCGAGAACGATATCGGTCATGCGCATGAGTACCTCATCGACCCACCGACCAAAGAAACCGGCGATAATCCCGATGAGGGAACCGATGATCATGGAGGCGATGACGAGCAGGAGGGCCAGGGAGATGGTCACTCGGGCGCCCGCGATCACCCGGGAGAACAGGTCACGGCCAAGTTCGTCGGTCCCGAACCAGGTTTGGGCGCTGGGTGGTTGAAGTCGGGGAAGATCCTGGGTGAGTGGATCATAGGGGATGATGCTAGGCCCGATGATGCAGATGATGATCCACCCGAGTGCAATCAGTGCAGCTATCATGCCCACCGGCATCCGTATCTCGCGGGGAATAGCCCGCCATATCCTGCGCGTGAAACTCACCCGAGGAATCACCGTCCCAGTATCACTCATGAGCACTCACCACCTGAGTGTGTGGACAAACCCACCTCCGTCTCCCTGCAGTTACGTTCCCCCATCTCCCTGCAGTTACGTTCCCCCGTCTCCCTGTGTTTTCCTTCCCCCGTCTCCCTGCGCGAAGTCGCAGGGTCCAGGCTCCACAGTTGTGTGACTGTGGATTCTGGATTCCGTGACTTCGCACGGAATGACGGGGTGGCGAGGTACGCTCCGCAGGGTGACGGGGGGGAGGCGCTCCGCAGGGTGACGGAGGTTAGGTTGCGCAGGGTGACGGGAGGGGAAATACTCATGATCCGACCTTGACTCTGGGGTCGATGAAACCGTAGGCGATGTCGATGAGCAGGTTGATCGTCAAGTAGACGACGCCGACGAACAGGCCGACACCCATGACGGCGAGAAGGTCGAGTTGGGAGGCGGCTTTGTAGGCGTAGGAGCCGAGCCCGGGCCAGGCGAAAATCGATTCCACCAGGACGGTTCCCGACAGGAGGGAGCCGAAGGCGAGACCAACCATGGTGAGGATGGGGACAGCGGCAGCGCGCAGGACGTACTTGAAGAAGATGGAACGCGTAGGGAGTCCTTTGGCGTGGGCGGCGCGAACGAAGTCTTTATCGAGGACCTCCAACAAAGCCATGCGGGAGAAGCGGGTGAGCAGACCCACAGTGAACAGGGTGAGGACACCGGTGGGCAAGACGAGGTGGGCAGCGGCGTCGACGAAGGTACGCATGTCACCGGCGATGAGGGAGTCTATGGTGTACATTCCAGTGACCCGGGGTGGGGCACTAGCTCCTGGGGAGAGGCGACCTGATCCCGGCGCGATACCCAGCCGATAGTAGAAGATGGAGAAGAACAGGATGGCTGTCCAGAAGGTGGGTACGGAGATGCCGAGCAGGGAGATCAACCTAATCACTTGGTCGGAGATGAGTCCACGACGATGAGCGGCGACCGAACCTAAAACCAACCCGAGAATCAACGCCATCGTGATCGCGCTTAAGGCGATTTCCATGGTGGCGGGAATGGCTTTGCCTAAGTCTTCGACAACGGGGTTGCGGGTTTGCCAGGAGGTTCCGAGGTCACCATGGATGAGGCGCCCCAGGTAACCGAAGTATTGGGCGTAGAGCGGTTTGTCGAGACCGAATTCTTTGCGGAAGCGCTCAACAATAGCTGGGTCATCGGCTGCACTCTGCCCAACAGCCGCAGCAACCGGGTCCCCAGGAACCAGATTGGTCAACGTGAACGTGACCAGGGTGATCCCGATCAGCAACACCACAGTCAGGACGAGTCGTCGCCCCAGGTAACGTAACAACCCCGTGTAGGACCGCCGTCCCCGTGTGGGGGACGGCGGTTCTTCAATGGCTCTAGGCTGCTCCGAGTCCTGCGACATTGATCAACCATGTGGGGTTGTAGTACACGTTGGTGACGGAGGCCTGGTGTGCCACATTTGATCCGGGTTGGATGAGCGGGATGAACGGTGATTCGGCGTTCATAGCGCGACCCCATTCTTCGAAGAGGGTTTTGCGGGCATCCAGGTCACCGGTGGTGTAACCAGCAGCCACTTTTTCACCGATGGGTGCATTCATTTCGGCGGTCCATCCGGCTCGCAGACCGACTTTCTGGCCGGGCCCGAAGGCGAGATAGTTGGCGGGATCCATGTAGTCGGGGTTCCAATACCATAGGCCCATGTGGGCTTTCCCGTCACGGTACGCATCGATTTCGGTGGCGAAGGGGGCGGGCGCCAGTTCGACAACGATCCCGGCGGTGGCGAGCTGCTGCTGGACACGCTGGGCGACAGTGGTCAACGAGGTTCCCGCAGGATCAATGTCGTTGGGGAAACCGAGTTTGATGGTTTGCCCGGCCATTCCACAGTCTTCAGCGCCTTTCGTACCAGCGGCCAAATCGAACTTCAACGCTTCTTCCTTGGGCAGGGCTCCGAGGAATCCTGAGGGGATGACACCGGTAGCTTGTGAGGCGCCTAATCCGGCGAGTTCAAGCAGGGAGTCATAATCGAGGGCTTTCTTTACTGCGGCGACACATTCGGGTTTCGCGGTCCATTCGTTGATTTCTGGATTCTGGTTGAGGAAGAGGAACACGACGGTTGCCGACGGGGTGGAGGCCACGTTCACTGTCTTGTCGAGGGCGGCAACTTGGTCACCGGAGAGTCCCATAGCGATTTGTGCGTCACCGCGTTCGACATTCATTTTCTGGGTGGCGGGTTCCACGTTGCGCAGGATCACCTTGTCGTAGGTGGGGTCTTGGGGCCCGTTGTATTTTTCGTTTTTGACTAGTACGGCGGAGGAGGCCACGTCCAAGGATTCCAACACGTACGGCCCTGAACCAGCAGAGTTGGCGTTCAAGTATTTTTCGGCACCATCGGTTTCGTCGGTTGTTCCACCGTTTTCTTTGACAACCTTGGAGTTGAGGATTCCAGCGGAGGGCGTGGCGAGAACAGCAGGTAGCGCCGGGCTGGGTTCTTCGGTGGTCATTTTGATGGTCTGGTCATCGACTTTTTCGATGGTGACACCATCGAGCAGGAAGGAGGGGTTGCCTTTCATTCCGATCATGCGGTTGAGGGAGAACACCACGTCGTCGGCGGTCAGCGGCGTACCGTCGGAGAAGAGACGCTCCCCCACCAGGGAGAAGGTGTATTCGGTGAGGTCGTCGTTGGCGACGTACCCAGCCAAATCGGGAACAACTTTGGTGGTGTCGTCATCGGCGAAGCTCAACAGGGTGTCGTAGAGGGCTTTGACAACGATCTGTCCGGTGGGCTCGTACTCGCGCCCAGGATCGATGGTGGCAATATCGAAGGTCGTGTCGATGACGATCTGTTCGGTGTTGGGCCCTTCGGGTGTGGTTGTTTCTTCGGGGGTGGGCTGCGCGCACCCGGCAAAAGTGAATGCGGCGACAGCGAGCGCCGAGAATACGGCGAGTGATCGTCTGAACATGGGGGACCTCCTGTTGGTCGATGGTTCGCCGACGAGTCGGGTCTGCTGCGAGACTTCGCCGGACGGTTGGCTACACGTTAATACTGTACGCCAGTACGCGGGCGCCCACCCAACATGTGAGATGGTGTTCTTCTCTGCTCTATGTCGGTGCCGCATGAAAGGCTGGGCACTAGGTAAATGACAGTGCCCCGGCGCGCCGATCACATAAGTGACCTCGTCCGGGGCTCACGAGATAAATCTACCAGGGGAATCCACACCCCGGACCGCCTTGTGTGTTTCGCCACCTGGGCATCATCCTTCACATTTTGTTAAGTATCGTGCAGAGTGTTCTCGTGGGTTGCGCGCACAACCCAGCACAAGCAGTACGGGAAGAGCCAGCACGAAAAAAGTGGCTCCAGTCACCACCAGTACGATGCATTCACCGGGAGGAACTGCCCTACCTATCACACTTGGTGTGTCTTGAGACGGGTTGTAGTTGGCCCCAGCCTGTCAAGTTTGGTTGACACTTCAGGTACGATTATTCGCGTGCATGCACTTGTCTTTGGAGCCAGCAGTGAGGCTATCCACGCTATCCAGGTGGCCAAGGATCTCGGGTTCTATGTGACGGCTATGGATGGGGATCCGAACGCAGAGGGACTTTCCCACAGGAATTTTGTGACAGTGATGGCTCTGCTGTCACACTGCACACACTTCGAGCACCTCTCAGCCTGAGCAGTACAGTACTACCAAACCAATGACAATTCTTATGATGTGTGAAACAACGATCAGATGTCATTCGTTGACGTCGATTTTGTCTTCTGGCCCATACGAAAGTGGCGATCGTTTTAGGTAGCGTGTAAAGTGATGTGTCACTTCTTGCACACAGAGTAAGGGAACACCCATGAGTCACCGAATGACCAGACTTAGAAACCTCGTACTAAGTTTAGTGGCGGGATTATCGTTAATCATCTCGACACCTCTCGCATTCGCTGAACCCGATAATCCTGAAGATCAGGATGTTTTAGGTGTATCTATTGAGGTGGATGAGGAGAATCTTGAAGCGGACGACTTGGGCGAAAACTATCCAGAAGAACTTAACCAACATGAGCCTGATGGCGCTCTTCTCGAAGAAGAACTCGAGGTATTCTCTGTCGAAACTAGCTCGACGACCGAGGGGCTTTCCCACTGCGTTTCTGGAACCCCCGCCAAGCCAATGAAGCAATTCACCTTGGGTGCGGATATGAATGGCGATGGACGTGGAGAGATCCTTGCTGTTGATACTAAAGACGCGCTCTGGGCTTTCCAAGGCACTGAAAATGGCACTCTGGGGCAGGCTTGTCGCTTGGGGTTAGGTTTTGGCCCGTACCGAATATACGGGCCAGGTGATATCACTGGTGACGGCTATTCTGACATTCTCGCTATTTCCCCCGATGGAGTTCTTTGGCTCTTTCCAGGAAACGATATTGGGCCTCTCGGTCCACGACTTCAAGTCGGCTGGGGATGGCAGGGCTGGCGTTTGATCCCGAGTGGGGATCTCAACGGTGATGGAAAACCCGATCTTCTTGGGATTAATTCTCTTGGTGAATTGTACATGTACGCTGGCAAAGGCGACGGCTTTTTCGAATCGAGGATCAAAGTCGGCTGGGGATGGAATGGCTGGCAACTCCATGCCGGCGGCGATCTTGACGGAGATGGGCAATCTGACATTCTCGGCATCAATCCACTAGGAGAGCTTTACCAATATCTCGGCAAGGGAACCGGAAATTTTCAGTCGCGACAAAAAGTTGGCTGGGGATGGAGTGGCTGGCAACTGGGATCCGGCGCAGACCTCACCGGAGATGGGCACGCTGACCTCACGGGATGCAACGCATCCACGAAGACTCTATTCTTTTATGGTGGCAAGGGTAAAGGGGAGTTTGCTTCCCGACGGCAGATCGACACCAATTGGCAATGTCCTTCTGGCGTTGTCAATCAATCGACATCTTCGGCCCCTTCTGGTTTCTCATTAACGATCTCGGGGGTGCCTGTTGTAACTCAGGAGCTCACGGCAAATGTGGCAATCCCGGAGGGGTGGGTTGTCGCAAGCTATCAGTGGTACCGAGGTTCCACTGCGATTTCTGGCGCTACACAATCGACATACATAGTCACCACCGCAGACTTGAGAAATTCATTGTCGGTTCATGCAACCGCTTCTCGTGAAGGTTACACGGGGGCTTCTGCAACTTCTCCAGCAACTGCCCAAGTAGTCATGAACTACATCGTGCATGTCGACCAGACCAAGTTGATGAACAAGCATTACACAGTAGGGAGAACTAAGAAGATCGACAAGATCATCATCCACCACAATGCGGGGAATCTCACGATAGACCAGGTGTGGAATGTGTGGCAGACGCGCGAAGCATCTGCACACTATCAAGTACAGAACAATGGCAAAGTTGGTCGCCTCGTTGGGGATGGAAATATTGCCTGGCATGCTGGCAACTGGCCCGCAAATGAGACATCTATTGGCATTGAGCACGCTAACAACACATCAAAAGCCCCCTGGACTGTTAGTGATGCCGCAATTGATAGCGGGGCAAAACTGGTGGCAGAGTTGTCAATTTATTACGGGTTGGGCCGACCAGTTTGGAACAAAACAGTCTATCCTCACTCTTACTTTGCTGCGACAGCTTGCCCTGGAGAGTTAAAGGCTTCACAGAATGCGAAATACATGGCTCGTGCCCAATATTGGTACGACACTCTCATTGGGGCGATTTAATACACTCAATTGTTTTCTCGCCTTGACTTTCGGTTAGACTTCACCGCTGGAGGAATGAATGAGGCGCTTGTCAGCAATCCGGCACACACACCAACTCAGCAATAGTAATGCCACTCGAGTAGACATCCAATGGATGCGCGCATTAGCTGTTGGTTTGGTATTGCTGTTCCACCTGTGGCCGAACCGTGTAGTGGGTGGGTTTGTTGGGGTTGACATTTTCTTTGTTATTTCTGGTTTCTTAATCACGTCTCATTTGCTGAATAAACCACCAAAGACTTTCCGCGATGTGGCAGACTCCGGGCAAAACAATTCTAGGCTCAAAGCCATTTCTTCCTAGCTTTGGAGCGCAAGAATTTCTTGATACACTCGCTCACTATTGCGCCGATCGATCTTATAGAAGAATGCTTTCTTTCTTTCCAGATACTTGTATTCTAGCTGAACATCGTTCGCAAAAAGCACTACCAACTGGCTGAGGACCTCGTCTACATTGACGCAAACTGGACCAAGTCCGTCTTCGTAATAATTAAAATACCCTTGCTCTGGTGTGTGATCGTTAAAATATGTTGCTTGGTCAAATTGAAAATACACCACAGGCTTGTCCAGGTAGGCGAAATCAAAAGCGATACTGGAATAGTCGGTCAGGAGGATTGAAGCTCGCCTAATCTCTTCCTGGTGATGGTAGGTGCTCACAATATTAACTGTCTCATTACCAATGAAATCTCTGGCTTGCTCATAGCAGAGAGGGTGCAAACAGAATCGAGCAGTATAGCTATTTTGATCGAGGAGCTCTGAGAAGTCAGGATGTTGAAGCAAGGAATTCCACGATCTGAAGTACTCACTATCTTGAAAGTTGGGGTTGTATAACCGTGTTTTGTCTGATTGATTTTCACCAGCAATAATGCTTCGCCAAGTAGGCATGATAAGGAGCTGCCGATATCTGGATTCATGGTGGAGGGAGTCGAATCTCGGAAAACCTGTAAGTTTCACTTGTTTTTCAGTGTAGTTATAGGGATAGGTGAGTAGAGATTGGTATTCGCGGGGTGTTGCAGAAATGAAGAGGGCAATGTTGTGCTTTCGCCTATCAAGCCACACAGAGTGGTCCTCCTTTGTGATTCCGTGTTGGAGAAATACCAGCTGGAATTTCATAATATCTTGGTATCGCCACTGGCTATTTTCAAAGGGTCGAGCGATGACGAGGTGGGAGGAGATTATAAATTGAGCATGAAGAGCCAAGATTTTATATATCATAGAGTTATGTGCAATGACCTTACCTACACGTTGCATTCTTACAAAATCTGGTGACTCTCTCGCTAAAACGAAATAGGGAGAAATATTCTGATTTCCAGTTGTGGTGATGTATCTCATCAGCGATTCTGCATTGTCTCCAGCTTCCATGAGACGATCAGCTAATAACCAAATCTTTTGCTTTCTAAATATAGGGGCTGTAAACCAAAATACCAAGCGGTAGAAAACGACACCTAACTGTTTCCGCTTGATAAGCCCAGCTAGACGTTTCACTTCCCAAAGCATCTTTCTCCATGTTGATGCTTTCCTTCGTGTGATTTCCTGAGATGTGAGGACGAATAAATCTCCATCCACTGCGAGTGAGCCCCATGCTTCTCTACTGTCCACTCCGCCAAGTCGGCTGAATCGGCCTGGTTTGAGGTATAGCTTGTTCCGTTGGCCATCATTGACAATATAGAAACTAAGACTCTTAAATGAAGAAGAATCAATTTCCACTTCAAAAGAAGCAACTAATTGTGTTTCCCCGCCATTAGTCTGATGATCCACTGAGCGAAGATTCGACCAGACAATATCATGATATCCTGTATCGTCACGATATAAAAACCAGCAGTTGTCGGTAGAAACTTGAAAACCATCGAATGAAGCGAATAAAGATAGCACTCCCTGGCGTATGTCAAGAATGTCCAGGTTTAGTTCCATGCAAACGAACTTATCAGTCTGACCTATGTTATCCACACCCTCAGGTTATCATTCAGTCCATTCTGTTCACTGTCTACTAGTATGAGCCAACTTGCTGGCTAATTACTCCGAGTGGAGGGTGAGACTTCCAGATATCGCTTCTGAATACTCGCCATTGCTTTGCATCACCAGCTGCCTATTGAGAAAGACTTAGTGTGGTAATCTCGGACTCGCTTATCTTTGTTGCCGCAGTGGACCGTCGTTATTCATAGACACAGATATTCCATAATAAAGGTTCTAGGAATACAGCGAGTATAAACTTGCCATAGAAAGGAATGTCGCATGACTTCGACTACGATAATTTCCCCTTCAGCTGAGATTTCAGCTTCTTCAACCATCGGCGAGGGGTGTCAAGTTTGGGATCTTTCACAGATTCGCGAAGGAGCAAAAATAGGGCGAGATTGTGTAGTGGGGAGAGGTGTCTACATAGGCATTGGTGTTGTCATCGGGGAGAACACAAAAATTCAAAATAGCGCTCTGATCTACGAACCTGCGGTGGTCGAAGACTGGGTTTTTATTGGGCCAGCTGTGGTGTTTACTAACGATACATATCCGAGGGCTGTCAATCCAGACGGGACTAAGAAAAATGCGAGCGACTGGCTTCCTGTGGGCGTAACAGTTCACCGAGGCGCTTCAATAGGAGCCCGTGCAGTCTGTGTGGCACCGGTGACTATCGGGCAGTGGGCTATGATCGCAGCCGGAGCGACCGTGATAAAAGACGTGCCTGATTTTGCCCTAGTGGGTGGCACCCCTGCTCGACAACTTGGCTGGGTTGGGAAGGCAGGAGTTCAATTAATATCTGGCTCCCGAGACGGGGAATGGATTTGTCCTGTAACTCAAAGTGTCTATATTGAACAGGGTGGAAAAATAAGAGAGGAAGTATCATGACAGATTTTATCCCAGCAGCCAAACCAATTATCGGAGCAGAGGAAAGGGAGGCAGTTGATCGGGTACTCCTGAGCGGAATGATCGCCCAGGGGCCTGAGGTGGCTTCTTTTGAGCAAGAGTTTTCCAGCCATTTCGTCGATGGACGTCCAGTTGTGGCAGTCAATTCTGGAACATCTGGTCTGCATCTTGGTCTCCTAGCGTGCGGGGTTGGACCCGGTGATGAAGTGATTGTTCCATCGTTTACATTTGCCGCCACAGGCAATGCAGTTGCCCTGACCGGAGCGACCCCTGTGTTTGTGGACATAGATGCTCAATCATTTTGCCTGGATCCCATCCAGGTTGAAGCCGCGATCACCCCTGCAACCAAGGGAATTCTCCCCGTTCATTTATATGGGCATCCTGCCCCAATGAAAGAATTGCTTGACATCGCTTCTCACCACGGCATAGAAGTGTACGAGGATGCAGCTCAGGCGCATGGAGCTTCCCTACATGGCCAAAGCGTCGGGACTTTCGGGCAATTCGCTATGTTCAGTTTGTACCCCACAAAGAATATGACATCAGGAGAAGGTGGAATGGTATCGTTAGCGAGTCAGGGACTAGCGCGCACCGTCAGACTGTTACGAAATCAAGGAATGGAAGAACAGTATCGCAACGAACTGATCGGGTTTAATGCCCGAATGACTGACGTTCACGCAGCTATTGGGCGCGTTCAATTATCGAAAGTCAATTCCTGGACAAAGACTCGCCAAGAAAATGCCTCATTCTTCAATCAGAATTTGCGTGGAGTCATTACGCCGGTGCTAACGCCAGGAGCAGTTCATGTCTACCACCAGTATACGATTCGAGTGCCAGAGGATCGCGATGGGTTCGTGACCGCCTTACGGGAGGAACATCAGGTTGGGTGTGGGGTGTATTATCCGATCCCTAACCATCGACTAGAATCTCTGAAGAAATTCGCTGGCAATCTTGAATTGCCCGTCACCGAACAACTCGCTCGCGAGGTGGTGTCACTACCGGTTCACCCCTCATTAACCCAATCCGATCTTGAACGAATTGCAGGCGCAGTGAACTCAGTCTCGAAAGCAGGCTCATAATGGCTAACCTAAGATACGGACTACTCGGCGTTGGAATGATGGGACGCCACCACGCTCGAGTTCTTCGTGAAATTGAGGGAATTGACCTTGTCGCTATTGCCGACCCAGGTGGTGACCCTCACCATGTGGCAGGCGACCTCCCCATTTTGCCAGATGTAGAAGCCCTCATTTCCGCTGAGATTGACGTGGCTGTCGTTGCGGCTCCTACACAGTTTCATGAGGAAGTTGCCCTCAAGCTAGCTTCAGCTAAAGTGCACGTCATGGTTGAAAAGCCAATTGCTCACAGCGTCGAAGCCGGTGAACGAATGATGCGAGCTTTCGAGACTGCTGGAGTATTCGGCGCTGTTGGACACATCGAGCGGTATAACGCAGCGCTACAGGAAATGCGCCGTCGAATCGCCGAGGGGCAGCTGGGGGAGATTTTCCAGATAGCCACACGGCGTCAGAGTCAGTTTCCTGGGCGCATTGCAGACGTTGGGGTCGCTAAAGACCTGGCGAGTCACGATATTGATCTCACAGCTTGGGTTGCCCAGTCTCAGTATTCTTCCATACATGCTGAGACGACATTCAGAAGTGGGCGGACCCATGAAGACATGTTTCTAGCAATAGGAACTCTCGACAATGGCGTGATCGTCAATCACATAGTCAACTGGCTGTCCCCCATGAAAGAACGCACGACAGTGGTTACTGGAGAAAAAGGCACCTTCGTTGCTGACTTATTAACATCAGATCTCACCTACTATGCCAATGGAACTGTCCCAACCTCTTGGGACACAGTCTCAGCCTTTAGAGGAGTATCTGAAGGCGATGTGACTAGGTATGCTTTTGTCAAACCTGAGCCTCTTCGATGTGAACACGAAGCACTTCGAGACACTATCCTTGGTAAGACTTCGACAGCTGTGACAATGGGTGAAGGGCTACGTACTCTTCAAGTTGTTGAACTGGCGCTGGAAGCCAGTCAAGATGGAGGCAACCACCGACAGATTAGCTAGAAAGCCGACCTAGTCGATTGAGCCATTTCTTGTTGCCCCGTACTCTATTATCGCTTTGGCAACTTGATCAGGGTCTTCCCATATTATGACGTTTTCTTCCGAATAGTGGTAGTCAAAGTCAAGAATCGATCTGCGTGAACTCTCACTTTGGGTGACAAATAACCCGATATTATTCTTGAGCCTATTGAGTTCTCCCGACATGTCTTCGCATGAATCTTCTGGTTGGAGGTATACAAAGCCTTGGGGAAACAAATCGCAAAAATGATTCCAGCGTGAACCAAATGGATGTTGAACAAAGCTTTTATGCTGTGAGGAGATAAGAATATCGGCTTGGAGAAAGAGAGACTTGTGCCGACCACTCGAAAAGTCAAGGACGTGGCGAGCTCCTGGTAAATCACCGAAGTCCGGCGAATTCTCGCAACGAACATAGTAAAAATCATATTGAGTGGAGTGGTCCTTTTGCATAAATTGGAACAGTTCCTCCCCGGGGCCACCTACTTTCTCACAATGATCAGAAATCAACCAGAGTTGCCCTGCATGCTCCATGCAATCGCGAAAATATGCTCTCCTAGTTTTTACATCTGAAATATTGGCCATACCGGTTTTTAGCAATCGAATGACAGGAGAGATCATTGTTCTTGCCAGTTTTTTCTTCGGCAGCATTCGCCAATTCCCTCGAAGAGTGAGTTTTATCGGTCGAAATAGATGCTTTAACTGCCAGTCCCGCAGAATAGAACGTTGAAACCTTTTCTCCAATTGGGCTTGCTCACCTTGCTCAGCTGTACAAACTTCAAATCGCCCTCGATTATTAAGGAGGATAAGGTCTCCCTTCTCAATATAATGATGATTAAGACTACTGAGACCAGCCGTTTTCTGGAACACTATCGGCATATCAATTCGCTCACCACCCTTCACTTCCAGAATGCACTTGATATGATCCCGGTTAGCTACCTCGATAACCGCCTCAAACCCTTTTGGTCCACAATATGGAATTCCAAAAAATTGGTCCTGGACATTCACCCATGGAATGTGTTTGATGTCATATTTTTCAGTGGCGACCTCAAAGAACCGTTGGTCGCTGGAGCTGATGATGTCGGAGTTGAATACTCCTTCTATTCGCAACCTTCCATCACCCAGAGCATGAACAAAATTAATGAAAACTGACGGAGCGTAGCCACGCTGTGAAAAGTCTATTAGTTTAGTTTCATTGAAATAACAGGAACCATTAGCGTATCGAATAGATTCTTCGAATTCATCATCCCCATGCTTCCTTTTCAGAAGAAATACCTTTTGGTCGAGGGACAGACCTCTCTGCCTGATTATCACATCGTCATCCATCAGGCAACAGATTCTCAGCACCTCATCTCTATAGTTACTTTCTTCTTGGGTTGACAACACTGTTTGTTGTTTTTCGCCAGTAAGTTTCCAACGGGCATCATTCATGATTTCATGTTGGGCGAATGGGTGAATGTTGCCGGTCTTGTCTGTCCAGTTTTTCAATATGTCCCCATACACGAGACTTGGAACTTGGAAGTATTGCGGATTGTGCAATTTCGTATCGATAAGCGACCCTCTAGCTTTCCTCTTTCGATAGTGATACACCGGACCAGAAAGAACCCCGTAAGCCTTCTTTTCTAGGAGTATCCGCATGAGAAGATGAACATCCTCTGAAATGACAAGTCGCTCATCAAAGGCTTTATTTGCCAAAACTTCTCGCCTGACCAAGCATGTCGGCAAATGATATAGCGATGCTTCCGGTTCTAAGTCAAGATTTATTACTCGAGTTTTCGAATACTTCCAGTTTAGATAATGCTGATCGATACTATTTTCGAAGAACGTAACTTTGCAGGAGACTAGGTCAACTTCGTTTTCAACTTTGGCAAAGAATCTTATGGCAGACCTATAAAAGCTTCTGCTCAAAAGGTCGTCGCTACCCATAAAATGCACATACTCTCCTTGAGCATTCCGCAAACCACTATTCATTGCTGAGGCAGGTCCTGAGTTGCTTTGATCAAGCAAGATAACATTGTCAGGCCACTGTTTCTGATATCGTTCACATACTGTCCGTGACCCATCTGTGCTCCCATCGTTAACCAAAATCAATTCAACGTGCTTGCCAAAGCCAATATCCTGTCGAAGAATGCTTTCGATAGTCGCGGAGAGATAGTCCTCTGTGTTATAAACAGGGATGATGGCAGAAATAAGTGGTGGCATTTACAGGGATTCCTTTCTTTTTCACACAGGATTCTACATTTTACTCAGACTGGCCTTGCATGGAAATGGAGCAATGGCCGGCAGTCGTCAAGGCATACTCTTGTCTCCGTGGTAAAGTTTGTGATCGGTTTCACTCCATGATTGCAGTCGCAAACACTATCCTCTTCTACGGGAAGGGGTAGCGACCCCCCAGTGAATACCAGGAAATTGTTAAGCCAAGCAATCTACACTCTATATATGCAGGAGACAGAAAATTTGATGAATAGCTTTGAGTTCAGAGTCTCAGTGATCGTGACTATTGACGAAATTCCCGGGTCTCTACAACCAACTGTTAATAGCATATTACTCCAGTCATTGAGTTTTCGAAACAACATTCAGTTAATCCTCATGGACTGTAGCGGGCAAGATAATGTGAAGAAAATATGCCTTGACTACATGAATGAATTTCCCAAGAACGTCATCTATAACAAGCAGGAAACTGATTGTTTCAATGTTGCCAGAAATGCCGGGAAACTCCTTGCAACAGGTGAATTTATCAATTTCATTGACGCTGGGGATAGGTGGAGCCGGTCATCGTTGAAGATCTTGATGTCTTTTTTGACAGAGCATGAAGAGATAGATATTGCATGTGGAACAATTAGATTTTTCGGCACCAAACAAGGTTTGGACCCAAGAAGCGAGCAAGTCTCTGGCGAACAAATCATCAACATCCACCAAAACCCGCGGGTAACTCGCCTCTCCTCAAGTGGCGCTCTCATTCGAGCTTCAGCCCTGGAGAAATTCGAGTTTGATTCAGAAATCGACATTTCGGAAGACCTGAAACTAATCAACCAATTGATTCTCTATAAAGAAAGGTTCGGCATAACCACAAAGGCGATTTGCCATATCAATGCAGGCCAAAAGAGAATTTCGGCTTTGAAAACAATGAAAGTAACCCCGAATTACTATTCCACCGCATTGAAAAACTCTCTGTTCGAACTGGTCAGAACCTCCGAAGAAAAATTCGGATCAGTAATAAGATATATTCAAGAAATCATTGCTGCGGATCTCGCGGAGCGGATCATATTACTCGAAGGATGCCCACTAAACCAGGATCAGAAGATTGAGTATTTAGGGTTCTTGCGTCAGTTGCTAAATAAGATTGACGATCAAGTGATCCTTGGCCCATTGAAAAAAAATGACGAATTAACTCGATACTCCCGGGCCGCCATCAAACAACTTGAAATAAAACACGGACAACCTTTCACTGAACTCATTGATGTCAGGCTTGACGGCTTGTACCACGATGGGCAACTCATTCTTCCAAATGATCTGCTCGAAATGAAACTAGTCGTGTTCGAAATTGAAGATGGATTCGTCTCTATTCATGGCCTATTTGATCTGTTCACCTTAACGAAAGAATCGACGAAATTCTTCTTAGAGACTAATGGGGAATCATTCAGAATTACCGAATCTATACGCCGCCAATATGGGCCACAATATGTTGATCCTACATTCGGCGAAGTGACATTTTTCAACCTTTCGATACCCATCGAAGACATTAACGACCTAAGTTTCGCTATCGAACTGGGTGCTCACAAAAAAGTCTTGTCCATTCGACCAGACAAATTCAGCCAATTGGTGGCTGGCGCTCCGTGGAGCTATCTTAATCTTGGAGATCGGTTAATTATCCTAAGAACAAACAAGATTAACTCGGAGAGAAGATTCTTCTTGAAAACCCTCTACTGGGAGACTCGGCGCCTTATAAGGTTGGTGAGCAGGAAAAGAGCCAGTGTTGCCATAGTCAGGTTGATCTTTTGGCTAACCAGACCTATTTTCGAGCGACAAAATATCTGGCTGATATCCGACCGATTTGTTCTTGCTGGAGACAACGGCGAGGCGTTATTCAGGTTCATGACAGAGCATGAAATCCACCACGTTCGACCAGTTTTCGTGCTCTCAAAAAACTCAGTCGATTACCAAAGGTTATGCAACATGGGCGAAGTTATCGAACCTAAGTCGATGAAGCACCTCATTTTGTCATTGCATGCTCGCTTCCTGATTTCATCACACGCTGACGCCAACATTATTAACCCGTTTGGTTTGACACAACCTGTGTACCGAGACATTTCAAAGTTCCAATATGTTTTTCTTCAACATGGTGTTACGAAAGAGGATCTATCAGATTGGTTGAATAGGTACAACAAGAATATTGCTCTTTTCGTGACTGCTGCGCGCCCTGAGTATGATTCCATTCTTGAATACGCCTACCATTATTCAGACAAGCAAGTAAAATTAACCGGATTCCCGCGGTGGGACTATTTCATGAATGAACCAAAACCCCGCCAGCTTGTAGTCATGCCAACATGGCGTCAAAATCTTGCGGGTGCCACTGATAGGAACAACACGCGGGCGTACAACCCCGAGTTCATCAACAGTGGATTCTTCAAACAGTGGAATTCTCTTCTGTGCCACCCTAAATTGAACGAGCTACTCAAGAAATATGAGGTGACTCTGAAATTTTGTCTCCACCCAAGCTCAATTGCTCAAGCGAAAGACTTTGCATCAAGCGACCTAGTCGAAATAGCCAGTAGATTCAACTACCATGACGAGCTTTGTCGTTCGATCGCAATGATAACTGACTACTCAAGCGTCGCCTTTGATTTTGCCTATCTTCAGAAGCCGTTGATTTACTTTCAGTTCGATCAAGAGACTTATTTTAGTGATCATTCTCGAACAGAAGGATACTTTCGATACAACGAACATGGCTTCGGGCCAGTGTGTGAAACCATTGATGGTGTCCTTTGCCAACTCGATTCTATTCTTGAAAACGAAGGCCGAATGCCAGAGACCTACTTGGAGCGCGTGAATTCATTCTTCTGGAAGATAGACAAAAATAACAGCGAAAGAGTATATCGCGAAATTCTATCGTTGCAAGAGAGCGGATCCGACTAATAGCTGACACACACCTTCGAAACCGAGCTCACCATCCACACCATGATCCTTCGCGTACCTCCAAACTGAAATCCCTGTCGGATTCCGTGACCGCCCCGACGGATGAGAATCCAAATTCCGCACCTACCACGACGGAATGCGCATCCTACTCCTCATCGCGCGACTCCTCCAAGCCGAACGGCCCCTGCCCCTCTACGGGTTCATCGGGGCCCTGTTTGCTGCTGTTGGGCTGATACTCGGTATTCCCGTGATCGTCAGCTACCTCCACACCGGGCTCGTTGAGCGCTTCCCCACCGCCTTCCTCTCCGCCTCGCTGATGATCATCGCCATGATGTGCTTCGTTGTCGGAGTGATCCTCACCGGGGTACGCCGGGGTCGCAAAGAAGCCGTGCGGTTGGCGTACCTGCGGTAGCCGGTGGTCGAGAAGAAAACAGCGTCGTGAAACATACTTGGAAGAACTGGGGAGGTGGGCCCTGCGACTACGCGCAGGGAGACGGGGTAGGTGCGCAGGGAGACGGGGTAGGTGCGCAGGGAGACGGGGTAGGGTGAGGGTGGTGAGGACGGTTTTCTTCTCACAATCTTCCGCGTTAAGGATGTATCAACGACCTGTGGATAACCGTGGGGCATGTCAGAGAGAATTTGTAGAATTGCAGAAACTGTCGCTGACCAAGAAAGGCGAGCATGGATCGACAGGCTGGAGACCCGCATCGCCGATCTACCACAGAGCCAGAGACCGGTTGGGAGGAGAACGAGCGAGCAAAACACCAAGTGGAACTGGGAATACTAGACTTTGGCGAAAAACTCACTCAGAGAGAAATTGAGTTTGTTGATCGACTTCTGTCCTATCATGGCGAAAAATCCCCCGAAGAGGTTATCCAATGGGTGCCACGGATTTCCATCAATCCAGACGGCACTCTTAAGCCATCAAACGATTTCGTTTGGCACGCCAATGATGGACATGAATACGAACTCAAGTGTCCAAAATACCCCTCCTACAAGGGTATCCGGAGGAGACTAAGAGATGATCTGGCAAAAGGAAAGAACCGCTTCTTCATAGATCTGGGTGACCACCATTTTGACTTTGAGCTTCGTCGAAGCTTGACCAGATATAAAAGCCAAAGATCAATAGTTTCCTTGTTCGTGCTTTCAGATAACGGCACCACTCTCACCGAAGTATGAACAACGAGAGTGTCGGCCTCCGTACTCATGTGGGCTATTATTCCAAGCCGAACAGAGGGGCACTCTCGTTGTGTTTATTATACACTCTGAACGAGAAACAAGCTTGAGGAGGTCCCGAACGAATCACTTGAGCGTTTCTTCTTTAGCGTGGAGTACCGAAAAGTCCGCCCTGCTGAATACCGTCTCTTCCAAGTAGCTGACCTGTTCTGCACACTAGAGCTATGACGAGTAAAAGAACAGAAAGGAAGACTAACAAGAAGCGACCTAGCTGATCTCCGTTGCGCCACCCAACTCGGGCCAGGCACTCGACAGTTGTCTGGCCGAACTTTGCTGATGCCGGTCTGTGCACTTGATGGGCGAGGGCTCAGTCAAAGGAGTCGCTCGGTTCCCTGCTCCTGACCGTGACCTTGACCGTGTCGCCGATGTCTTTACCGATTCTCGTACGGATCTCCTTCAAAATACCCAGGATGTAACACACTGAGCCATCAGGGTTCTTCACGCCCATGTTGACAATGCTCCCCTCGTAGGGTTCACCATCGAAAGTGGCCCGAACCTTCACACGGCCCCTACCGAATTCTTCGCGAACATCAAAAGGAAAAGGTACGTACGCCCCACCTCGACCAATCGTTGAAGCAAGGATGACCGCCTCGTACTCATAGACTCTCGGGCTCATGCCACTCATTGTAGACCTCGCGGGAGCGCTATGATGAGCATGATAGGATGCAAATATGGAACTAAAGTTCCGGAATTGTAGAAGGTTCAATTCCAGATAGGCTTATCTCCTTCCTAGAAAAGACGCCGAATCGCAGCATCGGACCCATTCTCCCTCTTAACCGGCGAACAGCCTGTGCTCATTGATGAGTGGCAGGATGCCCCCGGTTTATGGGATGCAGTGCGAATGGCGATCGATCGTCAGCCAGGACCAGGCCAATACGTACTCACCGGGTCTTCCACACCACGCGATACAGTCATCTCCCATTCAGGTACTGGGCGCATAACACGCATCAGCATGTGGCCAATGACACTGACTGAAGCCGGAATGACAGATGGTCGAATATCACTAGCCAACCTGCTAGAGGGAGAAAACCCTGCAACCCTGGCAGGTCAATGGTTGATCAGTAATATCGCTGAAGCAATAGTACGAGGAGGTTGGCCAGGCACAATCAATCTTCCACTGCCTGAGGCTGTGAAAATCCCCGGGGACTATTTGCGATCAGTGGCGTATGCGGATGCTTCTATTATTGACGGTGTTCGGCGTGATCCTGATCGCCTAACCGCCCTCCTCGCCGCCCTGGCACGATCCACCTCCACTCAAGTACGAGACACTACCCTGGCTCGCGATATGAGTTCTCTCGATTCTCCAAGCACCGCCACAAAAACTGTCACAACATACCTCGATGTTCTGCGCCGCCTCCATGTGTTGAAAGAGATCCCAGCATGGACTCCTGCCCTCCGCTCGCCAGTACGGCTCCGAAATTCTCCCAAACGAATACTCTGTGATCCTTCACTGGCAGCAGCAGGAATGCATGCAACCACTGACACTGTGCAAGCAGATCCGAAAACGCTCGGTTTACTATTTGAGAATCTGTGCTTGCGTGATCTCTCCGTCTATGCTCAGGCCACCGGAGCTGAAGTATTCCATTACCGTGATCAAACTGATCTTGAGGTTGATGCCATCGTCCAATGCGCGGATGGACGCTGGGCTGGAATAGAAATCAAACTCAATGCTTCCCAGGAGGACACTGGTGCCCGCTCCCTGCTCACACTAGCCTCGAAAATGACAAGAGCAGGTGAGCAACCCCCCGTAGCACTCATTGTCCTGACTGGCACCGGTGGTTTCGCTCACCGACGTGAAGACAACGTCATCGCTATTCCCATCGACTGCCTGGGGCCATGAAAAGTGTGGGAAATGCTCCACCAGCACTGTGATATGAGACGATAGAGACGTGACCACGTACTACATCAAAAAGCGGGTCTCACTGCTGGACCGCCTCACCATCAAAGACGAAGCAGGCAACGACTGCTACACCGTTGAGGGTAGCCTGTCACTACTGAAAAACCTCTATCTCAAAGACATGAACGGTTCCGTACTGGCACACATCAAAGGAAAATGGGCCTGGCGAACCACCTTCGAGGTATATCAAGACGGGGTGCTCAACGCCACCATTCGCAAAGAATTCTCTTTTCGCAACCAGCTCACCGTCGAAGGGCCCAACTGGACGATCAGCGGAAACTGGTGGGACACCCAGTACGAGATAGGTGACATGGACGGCGGCCATCACGCCCACATCTCCCGCGACGCCTGGGCACTGATGGACTCCTACCGCATCGACATCGCGCCGGGTGGACCCGAGATCCTCATGCTCGCTATCGTTGTCGCCATCGACGCGATCATCGCCTACCAGCGAGCCGCCTCCAGTTAGCATCGGACCGTACGACCACCGGACAGCTCGGGACCGGGTCCCCTATCCAGCAATTCCCGCACTTATCCCCTCTTTGTGGCAGTTTATTGGTCATTATGACTAATAAACTGCCACGAACCCCAGAAGACGACCCTTGTCACATCTCGGTGAGATACTTAGCTCATGTGCGGAAGATTCGCGTATCCGGGGGATGACTTGGTCGCCCCGCTCTTTGAGGTGGAGGTCGTCTCCGCGTCGGTTGCCCCGTCGAATGACGTGCGCCCCACCCAGCAGGTGGCGATGATCGTGGAAGACGCCGCTGAAGCTGAGCGCGAGAATCGAGCGCCAGTACGCCAGTTGCGGGCCGCTCGGTGGGGGCTGATCCCCTCCTGGACGAAACAACTCGACTCACGGTTCCTGCTCATCAACGCACGCGCCGAAACCGTACTCGACAAACCCTCCTTCCGTACTGCTGCTAGTCGCCGACGCGCCATCGTACCCGCCAGCGGATACTACGAGTGGATGAAAAACGATGACGGCACAAAAACCCCCTTCTTCCTCCACGACCCTGCCGATTCGGTGATCGGGTTCGCCGGAATCTATGAATGGTGGAAGGTTCCCGACGATGTGGAGGTACGCGGGGCTGCAGACGGATGGTTGTGTTCAGTGTCGATCATCACCCGCGCAGCCACCGACACCCTCGGCCACATCCACGACCGGATGCCCGTCGTCGTACCACCCACCAGCGCCGACACATGGTTGGACCCCACCCTCACCGACCGCGACGAGGTGGATGCCGTACTGAACTCCCTACCCGATCCCGTCCTCATCCCCACCAAACGAACCCCCAGATAGCAAAGGGGACGGGGCGTTTGTCACATTGCGTGACAAGATAGCAAAGGGGACGGGGCGTTTGTCACATTGCGTGACAAAAAGGGGACGGGGGTGTTTATGTCACGGTGTGGCAGTTACCCCGGTCCCATCCCCTTGCTCCTGTCGGACAAGCGTACTAAGCTGAATCCTCCAATCAAACGCGTGTTCGAATACGAGGGAGCATGGACGAGCAGGTTGCCGAAGTTGTCGCCGTACAGGCCAACTCCTTTGGTGTGCCCTTGTGCGTGAACTGGCGGGGACAAAACTACCGCGTCCTGGGAAACCCCACCCCATGGATCGACCGTGCACCCTGGTGGTCGTGGAGTGCCGATCACCTGCCACGAGTCGTCGAACAAGCCATGTGGTCGGTGACCCTCGCGCCCCTCGACCACGGCGAAATCATCCAAGCCGAACTCTCGGTCACCGGTGGGGACTGGTGGCAACTCGAACGACTGCGGGATTGAGATGGCTGAATTCACTCACCTCCATGTGGCGAGCTGCCTCTCCGCCCATCATGGTACGGCCTGGCCCGAGGACCTCGTCGACGCCCAAGCATCCTTCGGAGCTCCCGCTGCTGCACTCACCGATCGTCATGGCCTCTATGGGGCGGTACGCCATATTCGCTCCTGTTTGGCTGCGGGGGTTGCTCCGATTGTGGGTACGGAGATCCTGGTCGATGGTTGCCCAGTCACCATCCTCGCCCATGGGCAGAACGGTGGACTGGGGTGGGCCTCACTGTGTCGGCTCATCTCTGCTGCCTGGTCGATGGATTCTGCGAAGCACACCCCTCGTCATTCTGCGCGTGCGTCGCAGAATCCAGACTCCACAGTCGAACAACTGAGAGGTCTGGACCCTGCGACGGAGCCTGTGCTGCGGAGCGCGCCAGCGCGACTCGCAGTGCGCAGGGAGACGGTGGGGATGATGCAGAGTGACAGTGGATCGGTGCGGAGCATCCTGCTCGGGGAGGACGGGCCCACCTGCTCGGTTCTGCTGGGGGCGGAGTCTGATGTGGGGCGCGCTGTGCTGAGCGGGGATCATGCGCGCGCACGGCATTTGTTGCGTAGGTGGAAAAACACTCTGCCTGGCGGGATCTACCTGGAGATCGTCGTCCACTACACTCGGCCCGGAACGCCCGCGAGTCTCCCCCACGCCGCCGACATGCTCACTCTTGCCCAAGAAACCCACACCCCCGCAGTTCTCACCAATGCGGTGCGTTATCTCACCCCAGCTGATGTGGTGGCCGGGGACATCCTGGATTCCGCCGCACAACTTCTTCCCCTGGGTGAGTTTCCGGCCCAACCGAATGCCCAAGCCTGGCTCAAACCCCCCGAGATGATGACCCAGATCGCCACCGAGATCGCGCGCGCCACCGACAACCCAGACGCCGCCACCCAGCTTCTGGACACCACTGCCACCCTCGCCCAGCGCTGCGTACTCGATCCGGACACTGACATTGGTTGGCGCAAACCCAAGGTACCCAGCCTCGCCGCCCTCGGTCTCGACGGTGACCCGCAGGCCATTCTCACCGCGATGTGTCGCGCCGCCCTGCCCAGGCGCTACCCCCATCCGCCCAATTCCCAGCGCCACACCCTGCTCACCCGTCTCGACGACGAGCTGGCCACCATCAACCAGTTCGGGTTCGCCACGTACTTTCTCACGGTGGCCGACATTACGACCATGATCCGTCAGATGGGGGTACGGGTGCAGGCGCGCGGGTCGGGGGCGGGTTCGCTCGTCAACTACGTACTGGGGATTTCGAGTGTGGACCCGATCACCCACGACCTGCTGTTCGAGCGTTTCCTCGGCGGCAAACGCGAAACCCTGCCCGATATTGACCTGGATGTGGAATCCGCCGAGCGCCACAACATTTGTCGCGCCATCGTGAAAAGGTTTGGTACGGAGTCGGTCACCTTGATGGCCACCCAGAATCGTTACCGTGCCCGCGGGGCGATCCGTGATGCTGGGGCGGCCCTCGGTATGGCGGACGACGAGATTGATGGAATCGCCAAATCCTTGTGGCGCCTCAACGCCTCCAATCTGATCGACGCCCTCGAATCGCGCCCCGAACTGGTGGAGGTCGCCCAACGCGCCACCACCGACCCGGCGATCCGCCGACTCTTCACCGTGGCTTCACTCATCGATCGGCTCCCGCGCCACGTGTCCCTCCACCCGTGCGGGGTGATCGTTTCTGATGAGTTCCTGTGGAGTGTGACCCCCACCCAGCCCTCCAGTTTGGGGGTCGCGATGAGTCAGTACGACAAGGACGATATTGATGACATGGGGTTGTTGAAACTCGATGTTCTGGGGGTACGCATGCAGTCAACGATCGCTCACACGCTGAGCGAGATCGAACGTACCACCGGGGAAAAAATCGATCTCGCGCAGATTCCAGACGACGACGTACCCACCTTTGATGCGATCAAATCCACCCACACTCTCGGCATGTTCCAAATCGAATCCCCTGGTCAACGTGAACTCGTCGGCAAGATGCAACCCGACACGATGACCGACCTGATCGCCGACATCTCCCTGTTTCGCCCCGGCCCGGTCAAAGCGAACATGATCACCCCGTACGTGGAAACCAAACTCGGGTTCACCACCACCGCCACCCTGCACCCGCGGTTTCGCGGGTTCCTCACCGATGGGCGCGGGGTGGTCATCTACCACGAGCATGTGTTGCGGATCCTCGCCGACTGCATGGGTATCACCCTTGCTGAAGCTGATGCTCTGCGGCGTACCATGGGAAAAGACCCCACCATCGAACAGCGGTTCCGCGACGCTACCGCTCGACGCCGCGATGAGCGCGGACGGGCTGTGTTCACCCCACGGCATATCGACAAAATCTGGGCTGCCCTGGAGAGCTTCGGATCTTTCGGGTTCTGCAAGGCCCACGCGTGTGCCTTCGCGGTGACCACGTACGAATCGGCGTGGCTGAAAACCCACTACCCCACCCAGTTCATGGCTGGTCTGCTCGAACACGATCCCGGGATGTACCCCAAACGCCTGCTCGCCACCGAGGCCCGCCGCCTGGGTATCCCCCTGCTCGGTGTCGATGTGAACCACTCCAGTAGCCACTACCACGTGGAAGAAGTGCGTGACAAAAACACCTCCGTCCCCATTTTGTCACGCACCCCATCCACCTGCGGAATACACCCTTCCCCGTCATTCTGCGGAGCACTGCGAGTCGCGCTGGCGCGCTCCGCAGCACAGGCTCCGCGACTCGCAGAATCCAGACCCCACAGTCCAACAAGTGCGGTTCCTGGACCCTGCGACTTCGCGCAGGGAGACGGCTTGCCAGACAAAGAAGGGACGGGGCGTTTGACACATGGTTTGCGGTTTCCGTTCACTGAGATTGCGGGGATCAGTGATGCCCAGGTCAACCGGCTCATCGCGAACCAGCCGTACTGCTCGATCGTGGACGTCATCGAACGGGCTCGACCCTCTCGCCCGATTCTGATCAAACTCGCCACCATCGGGGCCTTCGACTCTTTGTGCCCCGAGCGTACCCGCGGGGACATCATCGCCCACACCCGCCACCTCGCCGCCACCACGAAACACCACGAGCCGGCACCCGGCCAAGACCCCCTGTGGGACAGTGGGACAGTGGTGCCTGTCCCCGGTGTCACCTACGAGGGTAGAAAAAACTGGGACAAAACAGTACCGTCCCCAACTGTCCCACCCACCACCGGTCATTCTGCGGAGCGGAGCGACTCGCAGAATCCAGACTCCACAGTTGGACAAATGGGTAGTCTGGGCCCTGCGAGTCGCGGAGCCTGTGCTGCGGAGCGCGCCAGCGCGACTCGCAGTGCTCCGCAGGGTGACGGGGAAAGGATGCACGGTGACGGGGAGAAGGTGGCGCAGGGAGACGGGGACAGCGGGGGCAGATCCCACTGTCACACTGTCAACGACATTGTTGGCGCGGAGCTGGAGATTCTGGGGGTGGACGTCTCAGCTCATCTGCTCGATCCGTGGCGCGAGTATCTGGGTGAATTGGGGGTCACTCCCGCAGGCGAGCTCATCCATCAGCGCGGGAATGCGTCGGTGTTGGTTGCCGGGGTACGGGTTGCCTCGGGTACCCCACCAACAAAAACCGGGCAGCGGGTGGCTTTTGTCAGTCTTGATGATGGTACGGGTGTGGCTGATGTGGCTTTCTTCCATGACGCCCAGATGGAGACCGGCCCCCAGTTGTTCCGCGCACAACTCATGCTCGTCGAAGGGGTGACCCGCCGTACCGGTGAACTCGGTGTCTCCGTCACCGCCACCCGAGCCTGGGATCTCACCACCCTCACCCAGACCCACACCCCACTCGCCATCAACACCGGCCCCAGCGACTAGCGACTTTAGACCTTTTACAGCACAGTGAGAAGGCTTCTCGCCAGCCCTGGCTGACGGTGCTAGGCTGACCGCGTCATTCGACGTACCCCGAAGGGAAGGACCGCCATGTCTACGTTCACATTTGCTCAACTCTGGCCACTTTTACTGCTTGCTGCCATCCTTGGATTCATCTTGGCATGGTTGATTCGCGGATTGCGATATAACAAAAAGATTGCCGACCTCGAAGCACGCATCGAGGACCATCAGGATGAGAATGCTTTCATCCAGCGTGAGCTTGATGAGTGTCGCGACCCTTGGGGTACGCGTACTGGTTCTTTGAACACCAGAACCCATTCGTTGGTGAGTGGGGATCTGGATGTTGATCTGGAAGGGGCCGATCTGGATGTGGATCTGGATGTCGATCTGGATGCCGGCAACCTTGATGTTGCTATTGATGTACCCGAGGTGGACGTGGACCTGCCAGATGTGGACGTGGACCTGCCAGGTATCGATGTTGATTTGCCCGATATGGATGTTGACCTGCCTGAGGTTGATGTGGATCTGCCGGATGTCGATGTGGACCTTCCGGACGTCGACATTGATCTGCCCGACGTGAACCTCCAAGCACCCCACTTGAATGCTCACCTGCCTGAGGTTGATGTTGATCTGCCAGAAATCGATGTGGACCTTCCGGATGTGGATGTGAAGGCGCCACATCTAGGCGCTCACCTTCCCAAGGTGGATATGGGTCTACCTGACGTAGACCTGGCAGGCCCCCAAGTGGATGTGGGTCTACCCGATGTTGACTTCAAAGCGCCCCACCTAGGTGCCAACCTCCCAGACATCGATGTTGACTTGCCTGAACTCGATGCGGACCTGCCCGACGTCGACCTCAAAGGACCCCAGGTTGACATCGGTCTGCCCAATGTTGACCTCAAAGCGCCCCACCTGGGTGCCAACCTTCCCGACATCGATGTTGACTTCCCCGAGGTGGATGTCAATCTGCCAGATATCGATGTGAACCTACCCGATGTGGACCTCAAAGCGCCCCAGGTCGATATCGATCTTCCCGAGGTGGACTTGAAGGCACCCAAGGTTGATGTCAACCTCCCCGATGTTGATGTGGATCTTCCCGAGGTTGATCTGAAGGCACCCAAGGTAGGTATTGACCTACCCAAGGTGGACGTTCACCTTCCTGATGTCGATGTCGATCTTCCCGAGGTGGATCTGAAAGCACCCAAACTCGACATGGACATTGATCTGCCCGATTCTGACCTGGATTTCGTTGCCCCCAAGAGGCCCCGATTCTCATGGTTCAAACGAAACAAAACACCCAAGGTGGAACTCCCCGATGTTGACCTGCCCGACGTGGATCTGCCGGATGTCGATCTACCCAAGGTGGACCTGAAAGCACCCAAACTCGATGTTGATCTGCCGGATGTGGATCTTCCCGATGTTGAACTGCCCAAGGTGAAGGCTCCCAGGGTTTCTGCGAAAGCGCCCACAGTCAAGAAACCTGCCGTGAAGAAACCTTCTGCCAAAGTGAGTGCACCCAAGGTCACAGCACCCAAGGTCTCTGCCCGCGCACCCAAGGTCGATGCGAAACTCCCCACGGTCGATGCGAAACTCCCCAAGGTGGACGCGACCGTACCAGCGGTTGATGTGAAGGCCCCCGCAGCCAAGAAACCAGCAGTTAAAAAACCCACCGCCAAGGTGAGTGCGCCCAAGGTGAGTGCACCCAAACCTCGTACCCGCAAAGTAGAGCCGAAAGTGAAAGCCCCCTCGCCTCAGGAAGCCCGGGCCAAGATGGCAGAGGTCGCCAAGCGCACCGCTGGTGGAGCACAAGCCGACAAAGACGACTTGAAGAAAATCCACGGTGTTGGACCCGTCTTTGAGAAACTGCTGTATTCACTCGGAATCACCAGTTTCCGCCAGGTGGCCAATCTCACCAAAGAAGACATCGAAACCGTCACAGCTGCCATGGAATACTTCCCTGGCCGCATCGAACGTGATGGCTGGTTAGCTTCGGCCCGCCAGCAGCACAAAGACAAGTACGGTAAATACCCCACCAAGGGATAAAACCACACCGAAAGGGGACGGGGCGTTTGTCACGTTTCTCACCGAAAGGGGACGGGGCGTTTGTCACGTTTCTCGTTGGCAGTTGTGCTTACGATGAATTTTGCTGAAACGTGACAAACGCCCCGTCCCCTAAATCTTGGTCTCTCCTAGGTGGAACGGCTGTCTTCTTATAGCGGTGTGGTGATAGGCTGACGACGTTGTCGGATTGAATACTGCGAAAGGCTGTCATATGAGCAACGCCGGCAGAAAAGCTGCAATTGCCATCACAGGAATACTCCTGGGTACCACCCTCATTGGTGGCTCCCTCGTGGGTCAAGAACTACTGGCCCGTACCCTCGAGCCGAAAGCTGCCAAAGAAATCGCTGATGCTGGTTTCACCAACATTGATGTGAAGTTCAAAGGTCGCGAAGCCTACCTCACTGGGCACGGTAAAACCGAGCGCGAAATGGAGAGAGCATGCAAACTGGTGGAATCCATGAAAGGGGTACGCTGGGCGCGCATCGAAGGGAACACTGATGCGCCAGCAACCGGCGATCCCACCGACACCACCAGCCCACAGGTAGTCGGCGAGAACGAACCCACAGTCTCCATCAAACAAGGAACCGAGGGCGTTGTGTTGACTGGTCGGGTGTCCACCCAGGAAGAAGCCGACAACCTGGTCGCTGAAGCTGAGCGTGTTTTTGGTTCGCCAGTCGACAACCAACTCGTTGTTAACCCTGATGTTGACTCCCAAGTGTGGGTCACCGATCTCACCCATGCACTGTCGGTGTCACCACCGATCACAGGTGGATCATTGGAGGCCAACTCGCTGGGGATCACCCTGGGTGGTGAAGTCGCCAATGACACTGATGCTGCTGCTTTGAGTTCTGCTATGGATACCGTCCATCTCCCATTCACCAATGGGATCACGGTCGCTCAAGCGCCGACAGCTGAACTCACTGATGATGAGATAGCCACCATCAACAACACGGTCATCGGTTTCTCCATGAAATCCTATGAGCTCGACACCACTGCCCAGCAGCAGCTCGATAAGGTAGTACCCCTGCTCAACAAGTCGACCAAGAACCTGACCATTCGTGGTTATCTGTCTTCACCACACCAGGAGCAGAACCAGGCCCGCGACTCGAAGGCGCGTGCCCAAGCGGTGGCGGACTACCTGATCTCCAAGGGAGTCCCCTCATCGCGTATCATTGTTGAAGGGCGCGGAACCGCTGACCCGATCGCATCAAATGACACTGCTGCCGGACGTGTCGCCAACCAGCGTGCTACCCTAACATTGTCCTAGGCATTCGACGACAAGGAGTTGAAAATGCTGTCTCCCCTCACAACTGTGGAGATCCTCGTTTGGCTGATCCTAGCCACCCTACTCGGCTACCTCATTGGCTGGTTGATTCGCGGGGTACGCCTGCGCCGTCGCCTCGCTGCTGTGGAGGCTGAAGAGCGCCAGTGGGCTGACGAATATGAGCAGCTCATTCGCGATCTCGACGACTGCCGTACCCAGCAAACCCCCATAGCTCCCCGGCGCGCCCCGGCACTGTCGACGTGGGAAGACACCACCTCTTCGTGGGAAGACACCACACCGACCTGGGAGGACACCTCGTCAACCTGGGAGGACACCTCGTCAACCTGGGAAGAAACCACGTGGGAGGAGCCAGTACGCTCGATTGCTGCGCCACAGCCACGCTACCGCGATTGGGAAGAGCATCTTGCCCCCCCAGTACGCCGGTCAGCTCCACGGCGCGCCCAGTGGGATCTGGATTCAACAGGTCCAGCCTGGACACCCCCACCGCGACAGCCACGACCACAGCGTCCCATTCGGCCCAGATCCACCTGGGCAACCCAGCAATCAGATCTTGATGATGCTGCGATCCGCAGAGCGCGAGCAGCCGCCCGAACCCGTGTTGAGCGGATTCGCAAAGAGGCTGGGGTCACAGATGAGGTTGAGCAGGATGTCGTACGCCCCACGCGTACCACCAATGCACGTACCAAAGGTTCAAAGGTGGCAACGCCGAAGACTGTTGCCACATCAGCGCCGAAAGCTACCGCCACAAAAACTGGTGAGAAATCTGCGACAAAAACCTCCGCAAAAGAAACCTCGACAGCACCCAAGCACCGCTACAGCCAAGCCGAAGGTAAACAGCGCGTCAAGGCGATCGCTGAACGAACCGCGGGCAAAGGCCCGGTGGCGAAAGACGATTTGCGCAAGATCCATGGTGTTGGTGACGTGCTGTCGAAGTTGCTGAAGTCGATGGGTATCACCAGCTTCCGCCAGGTCGCGAATTTCACCGCCGAGGATGTCGAAGCTGTTGAGGCTGCTTTGGATTGCTTCCCTGGCCGTGTCACTCGCGATGACTGGATGAGCTCAGCGCGTGAAGAGCACGAAAAGAAGTACGGCGAGAAGGCCTAACCACTCCCCCGTCACCCTGCGTGCTCTCCCCCGTCACCCTGCGTGCTCTCCCCCGTCACCCTGCGTGCTCTCCCCCGTCACCCTGCGTGCTCTCCGCCGTCACCCTGCGCGAAGTCGCAGGGTCCAGACTACCCAGTTGTTCAACTGTGGATTCTGGATTCTGCGACTTCGCGCAGAAAGACGGCAGAGGGTCGCACAAAGACGGGGAAGCGCAGAAAGACGGCAAAGGGTCGAAGAGAGACAGCGAAGGGTACGTTGAACTCTAGTCGGAGGACTTGGGTTTCTTCCCTGCCAACAGGTCGCGGATCTCGATGAGGACATCCATCTCGGTGACGGCAACCTCGGGTTCTTCTTTGCGGAAGCGATCCCGAAGAACAGTCATCGGCTTGACGATCAACCAATAGAGGACCGTGGCGATGAGCAGGAAGGCTAGCAGTGCACTCAGGAAGTCACCCACGGGAATACCCGCGATGTTCATTTGGGTGAACTCTGGTTCACCACCAATCACCTTCGAAATGATCGCCATGATCATGTCCGTGAACGATGTGGTCAGTGTCGTGAACGCTGCCCCCATGATGAAGGCAACCGCCAATTCGAGCAGGTTCCCTCGTACCAAAAAATCTCTGAACCCTTTCATGGTTCCTCCTTATTCGTTTCCTAAACCATAGGTGTTGACAACAAAATCAATGTCCTTGTCCCCACGCCCCGACAGGTTCACCAAAATCACCTGGTCGGCGCTCATCGTGGGTGCCAGTCTCATCGCGTACGCGATCGCGTGGGCTGATTCGAGAGCCGGGATGATGCCATCCGATTTGGATAGCGTATAGAAGGCATCCAGCGCCTCCTGGTCGTTGGCGACCTCGTAGGTCACCCGATTGATCGAGTGAAGGTACGCATGCTCGGGGCCCACACCGGGATAGTCGAGTCCCGAAGCCACACAGTAGACTGGCGCAATCTCGCCATCCTCATCGGTGAGCAACAAAGTGTTGAACCCGTGGATAATCCCTGGACTGCCGTACGTGATCGTGGCTGCGTGCTCACCGAGTTTCGTACCGCGACCACCAGGTTCCACCCCATAAAGCTTGACCTGCTCATCGGCGAGGAACCCGCTGAAAAGCCCCATCGCGTTGGAGCCCCCACCCACGCAAGCAACCACCGCATCCGGGAGTCGACCAATGTGATCCTGGATCTGCTGGCGGGCCTCGGTGCCGACCACAGCCTGGAAGTCGCGTACCATCATCGGGAAAGGATGCGGGCCCACCACGGAACCAATGCAGTACAGCGCGGTGTCGAACTCTTGGGCGTACGTCTCGAAAGCCGAGTCGACGGCCTCTTTGAGGGTTTGCTGACCGATAGTAACTGGTACGACCTTGGCACCCAACAGTTGCATGCGAATGACATTGGGATGCTCTTTTTCAATGTCAATCGCACCCATGTGGATCTCGCAGTCGAGCCCCAGATAGGCAGCCGCTGTGGCTAAGGCCACCCCATGCTGCCCTGCGCCAGTTTCAGCAATGACCTTGGTTTTGCCCAGACGCTTGGCAAGCAAAACCTCACCTGCGCAGTGATTGAGCTTGTGGGCCCCGGAATGGTTGAGGTCCTCACGCTTGACATAAATCTGAGCTCCACCTTGGCGGGCTGTCAACCCGCGAAGGAAGGTCACCGGAGTGGGCCTGCCCTGATAGTGCTTCTGAATCTCGGTTATCTCAGCCAAGAACTCAGGATCATTCTTGAGGGTGTTATACATGGCGGCAACCTTGGCCATCTCCTCTTCGAGATGTGGTGGCAGATAGGCCCCACCAAAGTCACCAAAATATCCCCTGTCATCGGGCACTGCGTTCACGGTTTTCTCCTTATGTCTAAAATCCTCCCCTAGCTTAGTGGGTCAGTTGGGGACGGTACTAACTGACCCAGTTCTACGACTGTGGATTCTGGATTCTGCGACTTCGCGCAGAAAGACGGGAAACCAAAAGGGGACGGGGCGTTTGTCACATAGGGACGGGGCGTTTGTCACCCCCTATGTGACAAACGCCCCGTCCCCTTTTGTCATGT